>Ga0196970_1000248_pt1 | contig 78894 bp, 90 predicted proteins | sample S1v_513CmetaG_FD_148672 | JGI IMG/M metagenome (GOLD analysis project Ga0196970, IMG submission 148672) | Soil microbial communities from Anza Borrego desert, Southern California, United States - S1+v_5-13C | ecosystem: Environmental > Terrestrial > Soil > Desert | place: USA: California...
TCGCCGACAATAGCGGGGCGCGCCGGGTGCAGTGCATCAAGGTGCTTGGCGGTTCCAAGCGGAAGGTGGCTTCCGTGGGCGACATCATCGTGGTGTCGGTCAAGGAGGCGATTCCGAAGGGCCGCGTCAAGAAGGGCGACGTGCATCGCGCCGTCATCGTCCGCACCGCGAAGGAACTGCGCCGCGAGGACGGCTCGGCGATCCGCTTCGATCGCAACGCCGCCGTGCTCATCAACAAGCAGGGCGAGCCGATCGGCACCCGTATCTTCGGGCCGGTCACCCGCGAGCTGCGCGCCAAGAAGTTCATGAAGATCATCTCGCTGGCGCCGGAGGTGCTGTGATGGCCGCGAAGATCAGGACCAAGGACAAGGTCGTCGTCCTGTCCGGCAAGGACAAGGGCAAGACCGGCGAGGTCGTCAAGGTTCTTCCCAAGGAAGAGCGCGTGGTCGTGTCGGGTGTGAACGTCGTCAAGAAGCACACCCGTCCGTCGGCCCGCTCGCAGGGCGGTATCGTCGAGATCGAGGCGCCGATCCACGTCTCGAACGTTGCTCACGTCGATCCCAAGGACGGCAAGCCGACCCGCGTCGGCTTCAAGGTCCTTGAGGACGGCCGCAAGGTGCGTGTCGCCAAGCGGTCCGGCGAGACCATCGACCTTTGAGGGCCCGGACCATGGCTGCACGTCTTAAGGAAATCTACGACTCCAAGATCCGCGCCGCGCTCAAGTCCGAGTTCGGCTACGGGAACGACATGGAAGTTCCCCGGATCGAGAAGATCGTCATCAACATGGGTGTTGGCGAGGCTGTCGCCGACTCCAAGAAGATCCAGAACGCGGTCGCCGAGCTGACTGCCATCGCCGGCCAGAAGCCGGTGGTGACCAAGTCGCGCAAGTCGATCGCCCAGTTCAAGCTGCGCGAAGGCATGGCGATCGGCTGCAAGGTGACCCTGCGCCGCGATCGCATGTACGAGTTCCTGGACCGTCTGATCACGATCGCGCTGCCGCGCGTCCGCGACTTCCGCGGCGTCAACGGCAACAGCTTCGACGGCCGTGGCAACTACGCCATGGGCCTGAAGGAGCAGATCATTTTCCCGGAAATCGATTACGACAAGATCGATCAGATCCGCGGAATGGACATCATCATCGTGACGAGCGCGAAGACCGACAAGGAAGCCAAGGCGCTCCTGAAGGGCTTCGACATGCCCTTCGTCGCGTGATAGGCAGGAGCACGTACCATGGCTAAGACCAGCGCTGTCGAGAAGAACAAGCGCCGCGCCAAGCTGGTGAAGCAGTTCGCCAACAAGCGCGCCAAGCTGAAGGCGATCGCCAAGGACCGCTCGCTCTCGCCCGAGGAGCAGTTCGCCGCCCGCCTGAAGCTCGCCGAGCTTCCGCGCAATTCGTCGAAGGTGCGCATTCGCAACCGGTGTGAGATGACCGGTCGCCCGCGCGCTTTCTATCGCAAGTTTAAACTGTCGCGCATCACGCTCCGCGAGCTGGCCTCCACCGGCCAGATCCCGGGCATGGTGAAGTCGAGCTGGTAAGGAGGACCGCAAGATGGCTTTGAGCGATCCCCTCGGCGATATGCTGACCCGTATCCGCAACGGCCAGCGCGCACGCATGTCGTCTGTGGAAAGCCCGGCTTCCAAGCTCCGCACCAACGTGCTGGAAGTGCTGAAGCGCGAGGGCTACATCCGTGGCTTTGCCCAGGAAGAAGTGCGTCCTGGCGTGAGCAACCTGAAGATCGAGCTGAAGTACCACGAAGGCGAGCCTGTGATTAAGCAGATCGCCCGCGTGTCGAAGCCTGGTCGCCGCGTCTATTCGAAGATCGCCGACATGCAGCGGGTCTACAACGGCCTGGGCATTGCGATCCTGTCGACGCCCCGCGGTGTCATGTCGGACAACGAGGCCCGCGCTGCCAACGTCGGCGGCGAAGTCCTCTGCCGCGTGTTCTAAGGAGGCTTACCCGATGTCGCGCATTGGCAAGCATCCGGTGTCCGTCCCGACCGGCGTCGACGTTCGCGTCGACGGCCAGACGGTCACCGCCAAGGGCAAGCTGGGTCAGCTCTCCGTGACCCTGATCGACGACATCCTGGCCTCGCTCGAGGACGGGAAGGTCGTGGTGAAGCCCCGCAACGACAGCAAGCGGGCCCGCACGATGTGGGCCACGTCGCGCACCCTGGTGAACAACCTAGTGGTGGGCGTGTCGCAGGGCTACACGATCAACATGGAGATCAACGGCGTCGGCTATCGTGCCGCCGTGCAGGGCAAGGAGCTGGTGATGCAGCTCGGCTACTCGCACGACGTCAAGTACCCGATCCCGGAAGGCATCTCGATCAAGTGCGAAAAGCCGACCTCGATTTCGGTGTCCGGCTTCGACAAGCAGAAGGTCGGGCAGGTCGCCGCCGAGATCCGGGGCTGGAAGAAGCCTGAGCCCTACAAGGGCAAGGGCATCAAGTACGAGACCGAGACCGTCCTCCGCAAGGAAGGCAAGAAGAAGTAAGGCCCCGCCATGCTCAATCCCAAGCAATTGCAGGAGCGTCGCAAGCAACGCGTGCGCGCTCAGATCGCGAAGAAGGCTGGTGGGCGGCCTCGCCTGTCGGTTCATCGCACGAATCTTCACATCTACGTCCAGATCATCGACGATGCCGGCGGCAAGACCGTCGCCGCCGCGTCCTCGCTGGAGAAGGAGCTGCGCGAGCAGCTCAAGCACGGCGGGAACGTCGAGGCGGCCAAGCGCATCGGCGCCCTGATCGCCGAGCGTGCGAAGGCCGTGGGCGTCACCGAGGTCGTCTTCGACCGCGGCGGCAATCTTTACCACGGCCGGGTCAAGGCCCTGGCCGAGGCTGCCCGCGAAGGCGGGCTGTCGTTCTAAGGAGACCCTGACATGGCACGTGAAAGAGGCGAACGGGGCGACCGCGATCGGCAGCCGCGCGAGCGCGATCGGGAAGAGAGCGAGCTGATCGAGAAGCTCGTCGGCATCAACCGCGTCGCCAAGGTGGTGAAGGGTGGCCGTCGCTTCGGCTTCGCCGCCCTGGTGGTGGTCGGCGACGGCAAGGGCCGCGTCGGTTACGGTTCGGGCAAGGCCCGCGAGGTTCCGGAGGCCATCCGCAAGGCCACCGACCAGGCGAAGCGCGGCATGATCCGCGTTCCGCTGCGCGAGGGCCGGACCCTGCACCACGACGTCTTTGGCCACTTCGGCGCCGGCAAGGTGGTGCTCCGTGCGGCTCCGGCCGGTACGGGCATCATCGCGGGTGGCCCGATGCGCGCCATCTTCGAATCGCTGGGCGTCGCCGACGTGGTGACGAAGTCGATCGGCACCTCGAACCCGCACAACATGATCAAGGCGACCTTCGACGCCCTGGCCCAGGTGGTCAGCCCGCGTTCGGTGGCCGCCCGCAGGGGCCGTCGCGTCAGCGACATCCTCGGCAAGCGCGAGACCGGCACCGCCGGTGCGCAGGAGGCGTGATCATGGCCGAGAAGAAGACTGTCGTCGTCACCCAGATCGGTAGCCCGATCGCCCGTCGGCACGACCAGCGCGAGACGCTGATCGGCCTGGGGCTCAACAAGATGCACCGGACCCGCGAGCTGGAGGACACTCCGGCCGTGCGTGGCATGATCGCCAAGGTCGCGCACCTGGTCCGCGTCGAGAACGAGGGCTGATGCCATGACCAAGCTCAATGACCTCCGGGACAATCCGGGTGCCCGCAAGGGCCGCATGCGCGTCGGTCGCGGTATCGGTTCCGGCAAGGGCAAGACCGGCGGCCGCGGCGTGAAGGGTCAGACCTCGCGCACCGGCGTTGCCATCAACGGCTTCGAGGGCGGCCAGATGCCGCTCCACCGCCGTCTGCCGAAGCGGGGCTTCAAGAACCCGTTCCGGAAGGAGTACGCGGTCGTCAATCTGGGCATGATCCAGAAGGCGATCGAGGCCGGCAAGCTGGACGCCGGCAACACCATCGACGCCGTTGCGCTCGAGGCCGCCGGCCTCGTGGGCAAGGGCAAGGTGGACGGCGTGCGTCTGCTCGCCAAGGGTGCGCTCACGGCGAAGGCGAATTTCACCGTGGCCGGTGCGTCCAAGTCGGCGGTGGAAGCCGTCGAGAAGGCGGGCGGCAGCGTCACGCTGACCGAGCCGAAGGCCGAAGCCGCCGAGTGATCGGAAGTCCGCCCTTCGCGGCGGGCTCCTCCGTCACCAAATAAGCGACCATGCGAGGGGCGGTCCGTCGGGCCGCCCCGTCCGCACGATTGGATCGAGGGAAAGCAGCCATGGCATCAGCGGCCGAACAGCTTGCCGCGAACATCAACTTCGGTGCGTTCGCCAAAGCGACCGAGCTGAAGAAGCGCATCTGGTTCACCTTGGGCGCCCTGATCATCTACCGCCTGGGAACCTACATCCCGCTGCCGGGTATCGATCCCAACATTCTTGCCGACGTGTTCCGCCGCCAGGGTGGCGGCATTCTCGGCATGTTCGACATGCTGGCGGGCGGTGCGCTCAGCCGCATGACGATCTTCGCCCTCAACATCATGCCGTACATCTCGGCCTCGATCATCGTCCAGCTGCTGACCGCCGTGTCGCCACAGCTGGAGGCGCTGAAGAAGGAAGGGGAGGCCGGCCGCAAGAAGCTCAACCAGTACACCCGCTACGGCACCGTGCTGCTGGCGACCGTGCAGGCCTGGGGCATCGCGGTGGGCATGGAGAGCATGACCGGGTCGATGGGCTCGGCAGTGCTGGATCCGGGGCTGTTCTTCCGCCTGACCACCGTCATTACGCTGGTCGGCGGCACGATGTTCCTGATGTGGCTGGGCGAGCAGATCACCGCGCGCGGCATCGGCAACGGCATCTCGCTCATCATCTTCGCCGGCATCGTCGCCGAACTGCCCAGCGCGCTGGTCAGCACTCTGGAACTGGGCCGCACGGGTGCCTTGTCGACGGTGTTCATCATCTTCCTGCTGCTGATGGCGGTGGGCGTGGTGTTCTTCATCGTCTTCATGGAGCGCGCGCAGCGCCGGCTCCTGGTGCAGTATCCCAAGCGCCAGATGGGCAATCGAATGATGGGCGGCGAGTCGACGCACCTGCCGCTCAAGCTCAACACTTCGGGCGTGATCCCGCCGATCTTTGCGTCGTCGCTGCTGCTTCTGCCGCTGACAGCGGTCGGATTCGCCGGCACTGAGGGACCGGAGTGGCTGCAGACGGTGTCGCGCGTCATCGCGCACGGCACGCCGCTGTACATGTTCCTATACGCGGCGCTGATCGTTTTCTTCTGCTTCTTCTACACGGCCATCGTCTTCAACCCGACGGAGACGGCCGACAATCTGCGCAAGTACGGCGGCTTCATCCCCGGCATCCGGCCGGGCAAGAACACGGCCGACTACATGGACTACGTGCTGAGCCGCCTGACGGTGATCGGCTCGGCGTACCTGGTGGTCGTCTGTCTGCTGCCCGAGTTTCTGATTGCCCAGCAGTCGGTTCCGTTCTATTTCGGCGGCACCAGTCTGCTGATCGTGGTGTCGGTGACAATGGACACGGTCGGACAGATCCATTCCCATCTGCTGGCGCACCAGTACGAGGGGCTCATCAAGAAAGCGAAGCTTCGGGGGAAGAAATGAATTTGATCCTGCTTGGTCCACCGGGCGCAGGTAAGGGCACCCAGGCGCGGCGTCTGGAAGACACGCGCGGACTCGTACAGCTTTCGACCGGCGACATGCTGCGTGCGCTGGTCGCCGGCGGCAGTCCGCTGGGCCAGCAGGCCAAGGAGATCATGACCGCCGGCAAGCTCGTCCCGGACGAGCTGGTGATCCAGATGATCTCCGATCGCATAGACCAGCCGGACGTGAAGAGCGGCTTCATCCTCGACGGCTTCCCGCGCACGGTGGCCCAGGCCGAGGCGCTCGACACGATGCTGGCTGCCAAGGGCCTGAAGCTCGACCACGTGATCGAGATGAAGGTTGACGACGCCGCTCTGGTGGAGCGCATCACCGGCCGCTACACCTGCGCCAAGTGCGGCAAGGGCTATCACGAGAAGTTCGAGAAGCCGGCGGTGGACGGCGTGTGCGACGTCTGCGGCTCGACCGAGTTCAAACGCCGTGCGGACGACAACGCCGAGACGGTGAAGACCCGTCTCGACCAGTACCACGCGCAGACCGCCCCGATCCTCCCGTACTACCGGGAGCACGGGGTTCTGAAGTCGGTGGACGGCATGGCCGACATCGACGAGGTGACCACGCAGATCGAGGCGATTCTGGCCAAGTGACGCTGGTCCGACGGTATGTTTTCGAGGGGGGTGGCCAAAAGCCGCCCCCTTTGCCGTTTGGCGGGGGACGTAGGTCGGGTTGAGCCGTAGGCGAAGCCCGACATGCCTGCTGCGAGGAATGTCGGGCTTCGCTGCGCTCAACCCGACCTACGGGTTTCTTTGTTTTTGCCGGCTTGACAAGTCTGCGGTTTTTTCTATAGTCCACCACCTCCCGGGCCGAGCAGGCCTCGGGTGACATTTTGCGTCCTGAATCGTGCGCAACGGATTCGCGACGTGATCGGTGTGTAGATGCCCCGGGTGGCATCGTTGAGATATCGAGGAGAACAGCGTGGCGCGTATTGCTGGCGTCAACATCCCCGCGCAGAAGCGCGTGGAGATCGCGTTGACCTACATTCACGGCATTGGTCCGGCCAAGGCCAAGGAGATCTGCGGCAAGCTGAACATCCCGGCCGAGCGTCGGGTGAATCAGCTGACGGACGATGAGGTCCTCCGCATCCGCGAGACCATCGACAGCGACTACCAGGTCGAAGGCGACCTGCGCCGCACGGTGGCCATGAACATCAAGCGGCTGATGGACCTCGGCTGCTACCGTGGCCTGCGCCACCGCAAGGGCCTGCCGGTCCGCGGTCAGCGCACCCACACCAACGCCCGCACCCGCAAGGGTCCGGCGAAGCCGATCGCCGGCAAGAAGAAGTAAGAGGATCACCTCATGGCCAAGCCGTCCGCCGCCGCGCAGCGCCTGCGCCGTCGTGAGCGCAAGAACATCACCGCTGGCGTCGCGCATGTGAACGCCTCGTTCAACAACACCATGATCACCATCACCGACGCGCAGGGCAACACCATTGCCTGGTCGTCGTCGGGCACCATGGGCTTCAAGGGCTCGCGCAAGTCGACCCCCTACGCCGCCCAGGTGGCCGCCGAGGACGCGGGCCGCAAGGCCCAGGAGCACGGCATGAAGACCCTCGAGGTCGAGGTGAAGGGGCCGGGCTCGGGCCGCGAGTCGGCGCTGCGCGCGCTGCAGTCGATCGGCTTCCAGATCACCTCGATCCGCGACGTCACGCCGATCCCGCACAACGGCGTCCGTCCGCCGAAGAAGCGTCGCGTCTGATCTAGAAGACGTCCCGCACCCGCGGGGGTCCCCGTTCCGGGAAAGGCGGCCGCTGCCATCGCGGCCGCCACAGCATTGGGACGGATGGGCCACCGCGGGTTCGTGCTAACCCGATGGCAAGAGGTTATCCCGTGCTTCAGAAGAACTGGCAGGAACTGATCAAGCCCTCCAAGCTGGAGATCCAGCCCGGTGACGACGCCGAGCGCGTCGCGACGCTCGTCGCCGAGCCGCTCGAGCGTGGCTTCGGTCTGACGCTGGGCAACGCGCTGCGCCGCGTGCTGCTCTCCTCGCTCCAGGGTGCCGCCGTCACGTCGATCCACATCGACGGCGTGCTGCACGAATTCTCGTCGATCCCCGGTGTCCGCGAGGACGTGACCGACATCGTCCTGAACATCAAGACGATGGGCCTGCGCTTGCACGGCGATGGTCCGAAGCGGATGCGCCTGCGCGCCGAGGGCCCGGGCGAGGTGAAGGCCGGCATGATCGAGGCCGGCGCCGACATCGCCGTGATGGATCCGGACCTGGTCATCTGCACGCTGGACGCCGGCGCGCGGCTGAACATGGAGTTGACGGTCGAGACCGGCAAGGGCTACGTCCCGGCCAGCCAGAACCGTCCTGAGGACGCGCCGATCGGCCTGATCCCGGTGGACGCGCTGTTCTCGCCGGTGCGCAAGGTCTCCTACAAGGTCGACAACGCCCGCGTCGGTCAGGTCACCGACTACGACAAGCTGTCGATGACCATCGAGACCAACGGCGCGGTCCGTCCGGACGACGCGGTGGCGCTCGCCGCCCGCATCCTGCAGGACCAGCTGCAGCTCTTCATCAACTTCGAAGAGCCGACGCACGCGGTGGCCGAGGAGAAGCACGAGGAGGTTCCGTTCAACAAGAACCTGCTCCGCAAGGTGGACGAGCTGGAGCTGTCGGTCCGTTCGGCCAACTGCCTCAAGAACGACAACATCGTCTACATTGGCGACCTGGTGCAGAAGACCGAGGCGGAGATGCTCCGCACCCCGAACTTCGGCCGCAAGTCGCTGAACGAGATCAAGGAAGTGCTCGCCCAGATGGGGCTGCACCTGGGTATGGAAATCCCGAACTGGCCGCCCGAGAACATCGAGGAGCTGGCCAAGCGTCTGGAAGAGCCGTACTAAGCACGCGTTTTCTTGCCCCCTCCCTAACTTTCCCCCGCCCAGTGGGGGAGGGCCGGGGTGGGGGCAAGTGTTTCCAAAGGGCCATTTCGGCCCGACCCGCGCCGTACCGATCCGACGGGCGGCGGGGATCACCATCGGCTCCCCGAGGGGGGCCAAGCCATGAAAGGGGACCTGCGTCATGCGTCACGGCATTGCAGGACGTAAGCTCAGCAAGACCACCAGCCACCGCAAGGCCATGTTCTCGAACATGGCGAACGCGCTGATCAAGCACGAGCAGATCAAGACCACCCTGCCGAAGGCGAAGGAGCTGCGGCCCATCGTCGAGAAGCTGATCACGCTCGGCAAGAAGGGTGGCCTCGCCAACCGCCGCCTGGCCTTCGCGCAGCTGCGCGACGACGCCATGGTGACCAAGCTGTTCACCACGCTGGCCGACCGCTACAAGGACCGCCAGGGCGGCTACAGCCGCGTGCTCAAGGCCGGCTTCCGCTACGGCGACGCCGCCGCCATGGGCGTGATCGAGCTGGTCGACCGCGATCCGGAGGCCAAGGGCCAGGACAGCGGCCCGGTGCAGGTCGCCGAGGAAGCCGAGGCCGAGTAACATAGGCTCCTGTTCCACATTGTGGTTCAGGGCGGGTATTCCCATATCCGTCATGCATCCGCCCCCTCCCCGGTTCGCCGGGGAGGGGGTTTCCTCTACCGGGGATCGGCTTACGGCGGCATGCTGAAACCGCTCTACAATTGGATTCTACAACGCGCCGCCCGCAAGGACGCCGTGTGGTGGATGGCGGGGGTCTCCTTCGCCGAAAGCTCGTTCTTTCCGCTGCCGCCCGACATCATGCTCGTGCCGATGTGTCTGGCAGAGCCCAAGAAGCTGTGGTGGTACACCAACATCTGCGCCTTCGCGTCGCTGCTCGGCGGGCTGTTCGGCTATCTGCTGGGCTATTACCTGTTCGAGAGCGTCGGCCGGCTGATCATCGACTTCTACAACGCCCAGGATTCGTTCGTCCGTTTCCAGGAGATGTTCTCCCTCTACGGTCCCTGGTTCCTGATCCTCAAGGGCGTGACGCCCATCCCCTACAAGCTGCTGACCATCACCGCCGGCTTCGCCAAGCTGGACCTGACCGTATTCATGCTGTGCTCGGTGGTGGCGCGGTTCTCGCGCTTCTACATGATCGCCATCCTGCTGCACTTCTACGGGCCGCAGGTGCAGGACATCATCGAGAAACGCCTCACGCTGGTCACCACCGTGCTACTGGTCGTCGTCGTCGGCGGCCTGCTCAGCTTCAAGTTCGTCTGAAGTCGGCTGCGCCGCCCTACCGCGGCGTTCCCTGGTCCTGCCGGTTGCGTTCTTCCGGGGGCATCCGGGCGCGCTCGCGCCGCTCCCTGACGACGATGAAGGCCAGGGCCACGGCGATGAGGAGGCCGCCCAGCGCCGGGAAGATCGCTTCGCCAAGGCTGAAGCCGGGCAGGGCGACCATGCGTCCGATCAGCATGAGCAGGCCGAGCCCGAGCAGCACGGCGAAGAAGAAAGCGGTACTTCGGCGCCGGGACGGCTTGCCGCCGGTGTGAGCATTCATTTGGGACATTCCCTTTCCGCGTAGGTTCCCGGATATTGGTTCGAACCGGTCCGGTTCCAGGGTGCCGCGATCCGCCACCCGGGACAACCTACCAACGAAAAGGAAACAGGAAAGCCGATGTTCCGTCCGATCCCCGCCGTCGTGGCCATTCTTGCGTTGGCGCTCGTGGCCGGTTGCGCCAGGCCCGTGCAGCGCTCCCCAGCACGCAGCGCTGCACCGGAAACCGTCGCCGGGCCGGACTGCCGGGCCCACTGCGAGCGAGGCTACCGCGTGTGCATGGATTCGGCCGCTCCCCGCCGCGGCACCGATGACGAGCGACCCAACCGTCTGTTCGGCACCACGGCCAACTGCGAGGAGCAGCTGCGTTCCTGCTTCCGGGACTGCGCCCCGGTGCAGTGATTCCGAGCCGGGTGGATCCCATGGCCCGCAAGGCAAGCGCTGTCGGGAGTGACGGCGGTCTGTTCGAGTCGGGCGCACCGCGCCCGCTGGCCGACCGGCTGCGCCCCCGGACCCTGGACGAGGTGGTCGGGCAGGAGCACCTGCTGAAGCCCGACGGCCCCATTGGCCGCATGGTCGCGGCGCACCGGTTAGCGTCGATGATCCTCTGGGGGCCGCCGGGCTGCGGCAAGACCACCATTGCCCGCCTGCTGGCACAGGCCACCGAGCTGCATTTCGAACCGCTGTCGGCGGTGTTCTCCGGCGTGGCCGACCTCCGCAAGGTGTTCGAGACCGCCAAGGGGCGTCGCGCCGGCGGTCAGGGCACGCTGCTGTTCATCGACGAGATTCACCGCTTCAACCGTTCGCAGCAGGACGGCTTCCTCCCCTATGTGGAGGACGGCACGGTGACGCTGGTGGGCGCCACCACCGAGAACCCGTCCTTCGAACTGAACGCCGCCTTGCTCAGCCGCGCCCAGGTGTTCGTGCTGAACCGCCTGGACGACACCGCCTTGGAGAAGCTGCTGGCCCGCGCGGAGGCGGAGACCGGGCGGCCGCTGCCGGTGGACGCCGACGCCCGCGCCGCGCTCAAGGCGATGGCGGACGGCGACGGCCGCTTTCTCCTGAACCTGTGCGAGGAGCTGTTTGCGCTTCCCGAGGGCGTCGTGCTGGACACCAACGCGCTGACCTCCACCATCCAGCGCCGGGCGCCGCTCTACGACAAGGCGCAGGAGGGCCACTACAACCTCATCAGCGCGCTGCACAAGTCGCTGCGCGGCTCGGACACGGATGCGGCGCTGTACTGGTACGCCCGCATGCTGGCCGGCGGCGAGGATCCGCGCTACATCGCGCGCCGCCTCACCCGCTTCGCCGTGGAGGACGTCGGCCTCGCCGACCCCAACGCGCTGGCCCAGGCGACGGCCGCATGGGAGGCCTATGAGCGCCTTGGTTCGCCCGAGGGTGAGCTGGCGATCGCGCAGTTGGTGATCTACCTGGGCACGGCGCCCAAGTCGAACGCCGCCTACACGGCGTACAAGGCGGCGGTGCGCTCGGCCGGCGAGACCGGCTCGCTGATGCCGCCCAAGCACATCCTGAACGCGCCCACCAAGCTGATGAAGCAGATCGGCTACGGCGCCGGCTACGCCTACGATCACGACACGGCCGAGGGCTTCTCCGGCCAGAACTACTTCCCCGAGGGCATGCCGCGGCGCGAGTTCTACCAGCCGGTGGAGCGCGGCTTCGAGCGCGAGATCAGGAAGCGTCTGGAGTACTGGGCGAAGCTCCGGGAGCGGAAGGGGGGAGAGGGGTGAAGCGCATGGCGCACACGTACCCCCACCCCTTACCCCTCCCCCGCTTCGCAAGGGAGGGGAAATGGCCCTCCCCTGCGCAGCGGGGGAGGGAGGGGACCCATGCGCAGCATGGGGAGGGTGGGGGCCCGTGGTTCAGGGCTCTGCCATGATGACCTACCTCTGGGTCGCCATCGGCGGCGCCATCGGTTCCATTGCCCGATACTGGGCCTCGGGCGCGGTCGCCAACGCGTTCGGGGCGACGTTCCCGTGGGGCACGCTGATCGTCAACATTGTCGGCTCCTTCATCATCGGCTTCACCGCCACGCTGACCGGGCCACTGGGGCGGCTGCTGGTGCCCTCCGACGCCCGCGTGTTCGTCATGGTGGGGATCTGCGGCGGCTTCACCACCTTTTCCTCCTTCAGCCTGCAAACGTTGAACCTGATGCAGGACGGGGAGTGGGCGCGGGCGGGAGCGAACACCGTCGGGTCGTTCGTGCTGTGCATGCTCGCCGTCTGGGCCGGGCACGTCGCCGCGGCGCTGCTGAACGAGGGGGCCTGAGCCATGCCCATGCCGGAAACCGCCACGCTGCTGCGCATCTTCGTCGGCGAGAAGGACCGCCACGGCGGTCTACCGCTCTACGAGGCCATCGTCATGAAGGCGCGCGAGGCCGGGCTGGCCGGCGCCACGGTGATCCGCGGCGTCATGGGCTACGGCCATTCCAGCCGCGTGCACACGGCGAAGATTCTGCGCCTGTCCAACGACCTGCCGTTCATCGTCGAAATCGTCGACGCCGAGGACAAGATCCAGGCCTTCCTGCCGCAGCTCGATTCCATGATGGGCAGCGGTCTCGTCACGCTGGAGAAGGCCACCGTCATCTGTTACGGCGACGGCCCGGCGGCGCCGTGACGCCGGCCTTCGAGCGCTTCGTCGCCATCGACTGGTCCGGCGCCAAAGGCAGGCGCTATGCCGGGATCGCGGTGGCCGAGTGCGGCGCGGGGAACGCGCCGCCCCGGCTGGTTCCGCCGCCCAGCGGCTGGTGGTCGCGCGCGGCGGTGTTCGAGTGGCTGCGCGCCGGGCTGGAGCGCGGGCCGGCGCTGGTCGGCATCGACTGCGCCTTCTCGCTGCCCTTCGCGGTGGCGGCGGCCTACTTTCCCGGCCGGGATGCCGGCGTCTTCGACCTCTGGGACCTGATCGAGCGGACGTGCGCCCTGCATCCGGACTTCCTCGGCGGTCCGTTCGCCGAGCATCCGGACTTCGCCGACCGTTTCTGGCGCTCCGGCCTGCAACCGGCCTGGTACGCCGACCCGCACCGGCTGACCGAGCGGGTCTGCCGCGCCGACGGTTTGGGAAGCCCGCAGAGCCCCTACAAGCTGATCGGATCCAAGCAGGTGGGGCGCGGCGCGCTTGCCGGTATGCGCATGCTGCGGGCGTTGCGGGAGGCCGATCCGCGCGTGGCGGTCTGGCCGTTCGAGGAGCCGGCACCGGGCCGCACGCTGTTCGTCGAGATCTACCCGCGCCTGTTCCTCAAGCGCGCCGGCTTCGGGTCGAGGAAGATCCGCGATGCCGCCGACGTGGACGTAGCGCTGGCCCATCTCGGCTCGCAACCCGCCGGCCTGAATGCGGCGGTGAGCGACCACGACGCCGACGCGCTGGTCTCCGCCGCCGGGCTGCGCTGGCTGTCCGCCCGGCCGGAGGTGTGGTCCCCGTCGGCCCTGGACGCCACGGCGCGCCGGCAGGAGGGCTGGATCTTCGGCGTCGGCGACCGGACCTAGCCGGCCGCGACCAGGACATCCCGGGTTTCGACGATGGCGGCGTATTCGCCGTCGAGGTTGGCGAGCGACAGTTCGTGCACCTGTTCCGTCGTCCACAGCCGGCCGGTGCGGTCGCGCTTGGCGAAGGTGAAGCAGGCGTCGGCGACCACGCGGGTGTCGAAGCCCAGGTTGCCGGCCATGCGCGCCGTTGCCTCGACGCTGTTGTTGGTGATGACGCCAGTGATCACCAGCACAGTACAGCCGCGCTCGGTCAGCCAATGGTCGAGCCCCGTCCCGATGAAGGCGCTGTTGGTGGACTTGCCCACCACCACCTCGCCCGGCTGCGGCTGGACCTCCGGCTTGAAGGCGTGGCCGAGGCTGCCGGGGCGGTAGGTGGAGTGGGGTTCCTCGGAGTCGTGGCGCACGTGCACCACCGGCCGGCCGGTGCGGCGCCACGCCTCCAGCAAGGTCGCGATGTTGGCCTCCGCCTGCGGGTTGTTGCGCGGGCCGTGGATGGCCCAGTGCGGATCGTCGATGGCCTTCTGCATGTCGATGATGATCAGAGTGGTGTTGATGGGCAGCGCGGCGGTGGCGGGCAGCGTGGGCACAGTGGTCTCCGGACGGTATGGGGAAACGCGATGCTGCCATCTTCGGCGCCGGGCGACCAGTCCGCGTGACAAGTGGGCCCGACTTCTGTCTAATCCGCCGCGGTTTTTCAGCGGAGCGAATCGATGAGCGCGGTGGAGACACGGACGGTTTCGGCGGACGAGGCGGACATTCGTCTGGACCGTTGGTTCAAGCGGCATTTCCCGGACCTCGGGCACGGCCACTTGCAGAAGCTGCTGCGCACCGGCCAAGTCCGCGTGGACGGCAAACGGGCGGAGGCATCGACCCGGCTGGAAGCGGGCCAGGCGATCCGCGTCCCGCCGCTGGGCACGCCGGCCGAGGCCGCCGGGGCGCCGCGGCCGAAGCCCGCCCCGGTCATCAGCGAAAAGGAGGTGGCAGCCCTCCAGGCGCGCGTGCTCTACAAGGACGAGGACGTGCTCGCCATCGACAAGCCCGCCGGCTTGGCGGTGCAGGGCGGCACCGGCACCTCGAAGCACCTCGACGCCATGCTGGACGCGCTGCGCTTCGGCGCTGCGGAGCGGCCGCGGCTGGTGCACCGGCTGGACAAGGACACCTCGGGCGTTCTGGTGCTGGCGCGCAACGTGTTTGCCGCCGGCCGGCTGGCCGAGACGTTCCGCGGCCGCGACGCGCGCAAGATCTACTGGGCCGCCACCGTGGGCGTGCCGAAGCCCTATCAGGGCAAGATCGACCTCGCGTTGGCAAAGGAGGGCGGAACGCACGGCGAGCGCGTCGCCACCGACGAGGACGAGGGCAAGAGGGCCGTGACCTTCTTCTCGGTGCTTGAGAACGCCGGCAAGCAGGCGGCCTTCGTGGCGCTGTGGCCGCGCACCGGCCGCACCCACCAGCTCCGCGTGCACATGGCCGCCATCGGCACGCCGATCCTCGGCGACGGCAAGTATGGCGGGCAGGGCGCCTTCCTGCCCGGGGCCGAGGTGCCGAAGAAGCTGCACCTGCACGCACGGCGCCTGATCATCCCGCACCCGCGCACCGGCCGCCTCATCGACGTAACCGCCCCGCTGCCCGAGCACATGCACGCCACCTGGAAGTATCTGGACTTCAGCGCCAACCTGAAGGGCGACCCCTTCGCTGAGGTGGACTGACCCCGCCTTGAGGGAGTGGGGGGTGAAGCCCACCTGTGTTATCCCTCGCCGCTTCAAAGGAATCGTTCCTGTCCGCCATGCCCCAGCCGCTGCGCCTTGCCCTATTCGACTGCGACGGCACGCTCGTCGACAGCCAATACGCCATCGTGGACTCCATGACGGAGGCGTGGCGGGCGCACGGACTGGGTGAGCCGGACGCGCAGGCCGTGCGCCGCGTCGTCGGCCTGTCACTGGTGCAGGCGGTGGCGGTCCTGCTGCCGGGCCTGGACGCGCAGTTCCATGCCACCGTCGCCGAAGCCTACAAGGACGCCTTCGCCGCGCGCCGCCAGCGCGGTGTGCTGGAGGAGCCGCTGTTTCCCGGCATCCGGGAGGCGCTGGATCGCCTGGAGGCCGCCGGCGTGCTGCTGGGAGTCGCCACGGGCAAGTCGCGGCGCGGCCTGCTGTCGGTGCTGGAGCGGCACGGGTTGACGCACCGCTTCGTCACCTTGCAGACCGCCGACATCGGCCCCGGTAAGCCACACCCGGATATGGTGTTCCGCGCGCTGTCGGAGACGGGGGCGGAGACGGCCGGCACGGTGATGATCGGGGATACCACCTACGACATCCAGATGGCGCGCAACGCCCGCATTGCGTCGGTCGGCGTGTCCTGGGGCTATCACGAGGTGCCGGAGCTTCAGGCGGCCGGCGCCGACCGCATCGTCGGCAGCGGTTCGGCCGTCGCCAGCGCGGTGTTGGAACTGCTGGAAGGTGCCGAGGCGTCCTGAGGATTCGAGATGAAGCGTTTCTACAAAACCGTGAGCGTTGATGGGGTGGACGGCGGCTGGGAGGTGCGGCTGGACGGCCGTTCCGTGCGCAGCCCGGCCAAGGCGGCGCTGGTGTTCCGTTCCCAGCCGCTGGCCCGCGCCGTCGCCGAGGAATGGGAAACCCAGGGCGAGGAGATCCACCCGCTCTCCATGCCGATGATGCAACTCGCCAGCACGGCGGTGGACGTGGTGGGCAAGAACCGCGCGGCGATCGTCGACGGCGTGGCGAAGTACGCCGAGACCGACCTGCTGTGCTACCGCGCCGAGCACCCGCGCGAACTGGTGGAGCGGCAGGCGAAAGCGTGGCAGCCGCTGCTGGACTGGGCGACGCTGCGCTACGACGCGCCGCTGCACGTGCACGCCGGCCTGATGCCGAAGCCGCAGCCTGAGGACGCCACCCGCGCGCTGCGCCACGCCGTGGACGCGCACGACGACTGGACGTTGAGCGCCTTGCAGAGCGCCACCGCCGCCAGCGGTTCGCTGGTGGTGGCGCTGGCGCTCATGGAGGCGCGCATCGACGCGGCGGAAGCCTTTGCGGCCTCGCAGGTGGACGAGACCTTTCAGATCGAGCAGTGGGGCGAGGATCCGGAAGCCGCCAAGCGCCGCGAGGGCCTGCGCCTGGACATTGAGGCGGCCCGGCGGTTCGTGGATCTGTTGCGGGGGTAAATAGGCGGCCGGGACCCACACTTGCCCCCCACCCCTGCCCCCCCGCTTCGCACTACGGCCTGCACACCTGTTGCGGTGCGCAAAACTTTGTCGGATCAGGAGATTGGCCTTCATTCCCGCGCAAGCGCTAGGGTATGTGCACATCCGGCGCCTGTGAACGTGGCAGGAAACGTTCCGGTCGGAGGCCCGGCCTCCGACCGGCGGTCCTGGGCCCCTCCGGCATGCCGGGCGGGGGTCGCACCCCCGCCCGGAACGGTTCCCGGGCACGGCGGATTTCCGCCTAGCCTTCCACCTCCATAGCGGAGTTCTTCGCACCGCAACATGTGTGCATACCTAGCCTGCTTCGCAGGGGAGGGGACCCATGCGCAGCATGGGGGGTGGGGGCACGTGTGCCAACAGAAAAACCCCCGCGGGGATGGCCGCGGGGGTTTTCCGTTGCGAAGCCCTACTGCTTCGGCTGGCTGGAGCCGGCCCGGGTCTTGTTCAGCGACGTCATAGTGTCGGAGTACTCGAACTCGGGCATGTTCTTGACGTCGTCGCGGCTCAGCGTCGACACCTGCAGGCGGTTGTCCGCCTCGTTCCACTGGGCCTGGTTGAAGTCCAGCGCGATCTTCCGTTCACCGATGCCGAGGAAGCCGCCGGACGACACGACGAGCTGCTTGGCCTGGCCGGACTGCGGGTCGACGATGATGTCGTCCACCTCGCCGATCTTCTCGTTGTCCTTGCCGTAGACGTTCTTGCCGACCAGCTTCTCGGCGCTGGCAAGCTGGCCGCTGGCCGTCGCCCCGGAGCTCTGCGTGGTGGTCGGCGAGGTCGCCGCCGGGCCGCCGACGCCCTCCTGCGAGCGCTGCAGGTTCGACGGGTCGGTCGTAGCGCCCCCGCCGGTGGTGCCGGTGCCGGACTGGGCAAACGCCGCGCCGGTCATCAGGGCAAGCGCCGAAGCGGCTGCGATCAGTTCCTTGCGCATGGTTCACTCTCCTCATTCTGCCTTGTTTTCCCATGGCAGCTCCTACAACAGCGGGAAGCGCAAATTTCATCCCGGTATAGGAGGGATATTTCGAGGTAGAGCGTGGATAATTGGAAAGAGGTCGCCGGTCCGTCTATGCCGGTGTGCGTGGTGTCAGTGTTGCATCGGCAGCTTTAAACATGACTTGATCTTGCTCATATTGCTCCAGATCTTCAAGTCTGAGTATGGCGAGGGCTCGTGTCTCCAATCCACTTCGCATTTCGCCGACTTGGCGGTCGCCGCGCAGCACCGGGGTGCCGGGGGCGGGGAGGGGGCCGTCCACCGACACCGGGAACAGACGCTTCTTGATCAGCGCCCGGTAGCGCGTGCGCGCCGTCAGTTCCTGGCCCATGTAGCAGCCCTTGTCCCAGGAGATGGCGTTCAGCGCATCCATGTTGTTCTCCAGTGGGATCGCCTTCTCCACCTCCAGATCGCGGCTGCCGTCCGGCACGCCGAGTTCCAGGCGCAGGCGGTCCCAGGCCTCGAAGGGCAGGGGCGGGAAGCCGTGCGCCACCAGGTCGGTGCCGGCCGGCACGATGGCGCGCGCACCCAGCTCCGGCCGTCGCGGGTCGGTGAAGGCGATGCCGCCGGCGAACGGCACGGCCACCCCGGCTTCGGCCGGCAAGCCCAAACGGTTCAGCGCGTCGGGGCCGACCAGTGCTACGACGGTGAACAGGGCCGAGCGGTCCTCCAGCGCGATTCTGGAGCGCAGCTTAAAGATCTTGAGCCGGCGCAGCAGGTCGTCGCGCCGTGCCGCCTCGACGTCCAGCAGCAGCGCCTCGCCGTCGGTGGCGACCATGAAGTCGTGCAGGTACTTGCCCTGCGGCGTCAGCAGCAGGGTGTAGACGGCCTGATTTGGCGCCACGCTGCGCATGTCGTTGGAGACCAGACCTTGCAGGAAGGCCACCCGGTCCTCGCCGGTGACCGCCAGCACGCCCCGGCTCTCCAGAACCACGGAACCCGTCGTCTCAAGCATCGCATCCTCCCTTGCAGGCCCCAAAGGTGGACGGTCCGGGGCGCTCGGGCAAGAGCATCGGCATTCGGTAGGAGTTGACGACAGCCCGGCAGCCGCGCTTAGTGTTCCTTGGCCGCGCGTGCGCCTATCCGCCGACCTTCTTGGAACTTTGTCCCTTGCCCACACCGACGCCCCGCCTCGAACTTCGCGGCATAACGAAGCGCTTTCCGGGCTGCCTCGCCAACGACCATGTCAACCTCACGCTGCTTCCCGGCGAGATCCACGCGCTGCTCGGCGAGAACGGCGCCGGCAAGTCGACGCTGGTCAAGATGATCTACGGCGTGCTGCACGCCGACGCCGGCACGCTGATCTGGGAAGGGCGGGAGGTGACCATCCCCAGCCCGCACGCGGCGCGCCAGCTCGGCATCGGCATGGTGTTCCAGCACTTTTCGCTGTTCGATACGCTGACCGTGGCGGAGAACATCGCGCTGGGCATCGAGGACAAGGGGCCGCTCAAGGATCTCTCCCAGCGAATCCGCACGGTGTCGGAGCGCTACGGCCTGGCCCTCGACCCGGAGCGGCACGTCTTCGACCTGTCGGTGGGAGAGCGCCAACGGGTGGAGATCGTACGCTGCCTGCTGCAGGACCCGCGCCTGCTGATCATGGACGAGCCGACCTCGGTGCTGACCCCGCAGGAGGTCGGGCGCCTGTTCGAGACGTTGCGCCGTCTGTCCGCCGAGGGCTGCACCATCCTCTACATCTCGCACAAGCTGGAGGAGATCCGCGAGCTGTGCGACTGCGCCACGGTGCTGCGCGGCGGCAAGGTGGTGGCGACCTGCGATCCCAGGAAGGAGACGGCGCGCAGCCTCGCCGAGATGATGATCGGCACGACGCTGACCACGCCCGCCCGCCAAGCCCAGCCGGTGGCCGGCGCGCCGCGGCTGGAGGTGCGCAACCTCTCCACCACCACGGACATACCGTTCGCCACCGAACTCAAGAACGTGTCGCTGGAGGTGCGTGCCGGGGAGATCGTCGGCATTGCCGGCGTCGCCGGCAACGGCCAGGCCGAGCTGATGGCGGCGCTGAGCGGCGAGACGCTGGTCGGCGACGAGGCGGCGGTGCGCATCGACGGGCGCCCGGTCGGGCATCTCGGCCCCCGTGCGCGGCGCGAGCTGGGTCTTGCCTTCGTGCCGGAGGAGCGGCTGGGCCGCGGTGCGGTGCCGGAGCTGAACCTTTCGGAGAACGCGCTGCTCTCCGGCTATGCGCGCGAGCCGCTGGTGCGAGGCGGTATGGTGCGTTTCGGCCGGGCGCGCTCCTATGCCGACCGGATCATCAAGCTGTTCAACGTGGCGACGCACGGGAACCGGGCCGAAGCGCGTTCGCTGTCCGGTGGCAATCTGCAGAAATTCATCATCGGCCGCGAGATTTTGCAGAAGCCCAAGCTGCTGATCGTCGGCCAGCCCACCTGGGGTGTGGATGCCGGTGCCGCGGCGGCGATCCACCAGGCGCTCATCGACCTGGCGCGCAGCGGGACGGCGGTGCTGGTGGTCAGCCAGGATCTGGACGAGCTGTTCGTCCTGTGCGACCGCATTTCGGTGCTGTTCCATGGCCGCCTCTCGCCGTCCAGCCCGACGCACCAGACGACGGTCGAGCAGATCGGCCTGCTGATGGGCGGCCTGTTCGGCGGCGACGGCGAAGAGGGGGATGTCGGCCGTGTTGCGTGAGGATCGAATGAAGGTTGTTTGCCCCCTCCCTAACCCTCCCCCTCTTCGAGGTGGAGGGGACTGGGCGTCGCAGCACCAAGCCCCCTCTCCCGCAAAGCGGGGGAGGGATGGGGAGGGGGCACTATGAGTCTCGTCCGTCTGGAGCCCCGCGGGGAGTCGTCGCAGACGATGGTGTACGTCACGCCGCTGCTGGCGGTGGCGCTGACGCTGGCCAGCGGCTTCCTGCTGTTCTGGGCGCTCGGCTTCAACCCGGTGAAGGCGCTGCACGCCTTCTTCATCCAGCCGCTGACCAGCCTGCGCGGCGTGGGCGAGTTGGTGGTCAAGGCGACCCCGCTGGTGCTGTGCGGCGTCGGCCTCGCCATCGGCTTCCGCGCCAACGTCTGGAACATCGGCGCCGAGGGGCAGTTGACGCTGGGCGCCATCGTCGGCGGCGGCATCGGGCTGGCTTTCTACGGCGAGGGCGGCTGGTGGCTGTTGCCGTTGATGATCCTCGGGGGCATCGCCGGCGGCATGGCCTGGGCGGCGATCCCGGCGTGGCTGAAGCTGCGCTTCAACGCCAGCGAGATCCTCACCAGCCTGATGCTGACCTACGTGGCGCTGCTGCTGCTGAACTACCTGATCAACGGCCCCTTCCGCGACCCGGAAGGCTTCGCCTTCCCGGAGTCGCGCATGTTTGAGCCGGAGGCGACGCTGCCGGTGCTGATCCAGGGGACGCGCATACATCTGGGCTCCCTCCTGGCGCTGCTGGCAGTGGCCGCCGGCTGGGTGGTGATGAGCCGCACCTTCATCGGCTTCCAGATCCGCGTCATCGGCCTTACCCCGGCCGCGGCGGGCTATGCGGGCTTCAACGAAAAGCGGATCGTCTGGCTGACGCTGCTGGTCTCGGGCGGTCTTGCCGGTCTGGCGGGCTTGGGCGAGGTGGCGGGGCCCATCGGACAGATCACGCCATCGATCTCGCCCGGCTACGGGTTCACCGCGATCATCGTCGCCTTCCTCGGCCGGCTGCACCCGGTGGGCATCCTGCTGGCCGGGCTTCTGATGGCGCTGTCCTTCATCGGCGGCGAGGCGGCGCAGATCGCACTCGGGCTGCCGAAGGCGATCACCGGAGTGTTCCAGGGCATGCTGCTGTTCTTCCTACTGGCAAGCGACGTGCTGATCCGCTACCGCGTGCGGTTCGGTGCCCGGAGGGTCGCGGCATGAACGAGGTGCTGCAGTTCCTTGGCCCCGTGCTGGCGGCCATGCTGACCGCCGCCACGCCGCTGCTGTTCGCCGCACTGGGCGAGCTGGTGGTGGAGAAGGCCGGCGTGCTGAACCTCGGCGTCGAAGGGATGATGCTGGTGGGTGCGGTGTGCGGCTTCATGGTCGCAGTGAACACCGGCAGCTCGACGCTCGGATTCGGCGCGGCGATGCTGGCGGGAATGGTCACGGCGGCGCTGTTCGGCCTGCTGACCCTGGGGCTGCTTGCCAACCAAGTGGCGACCGGGCTGGCGCTGACACTGTTCGGGGTCGGGCTGTCAGCGTTGATGGGGCAGGGCTACGTCGGCCGTCCCGTCGCGGATGTGCCGGAGTTGCGCATCCCGGGCTTGAGCGACCTGCCGGTGATCGGGCAGGCGCTGTTCGGGCAGGACGCCCTGGTCTATCTCGGCCTCGCCATGGTGCCGGCGGTGCACTGGTTCCTGTTCTCTTCGCGCGCCGGGCTGGTGCTGCGGGCGGTCGGCGAGAATCACGCGGCGGCCCATGCGCTGGGCTACAAGGTGCTGCGCATCCGCTTCCTGGCCGTGCTGTTCGGCGGTGCCATGGCCGGCATTGCGGGCGCCTACCTGTCGCTGGACTACACGCCCATGTGGGCGGAGAACATGACCGCCGGGCGCGGCTGGATCGCGCTGGCGCTGGTCGTCTTCGCCACCTGGAAGCCGGTGCGGGTGCTGGCCGGGGCGTGGCTGTTCGGCGGCGTGACCATCGCGCAGCTCCATATCCAGGGGCACGGCTTCGCCGTACCCGCGCAGCTCTTGTCCATGCTGCCATATCTGGCTACCGTCCTGGTTCTGGTGGCGATCTCGCGGGACGTCGCACGCATCCGGCTGAACGCACCGGCCTGCCTGGGCAAGGTGTTCCATCCAGACGCGTAAGCGGAACGGGCCGGTGTCTTCATCAACGACCAAATCAGGGAGCACTCACGTGAACAGAAGGACGTTGGGCAAGGCCCTCCTCGGCGTCGCAGGCGCCGTGGTGGCGCTGGCGGTGGGAACCGGCGGGGCGGCGGCGCAGGAGAAGCTGAAGGTCGGCTTCGTCTACGTGGGCCCCATCAGCGATCACGGCTATTCCTTCCAGCACGACCAGGGCCGCCTCGAGCTCGAGAAGGCGCTGGGCGACAAGGTTACCACCACTTATGTCGAGAACGTGCCGGAAGGTGCCGACGCCGAGCGTGTCATCGAGCAACTGGCCGCCCAGGGCCACAAGCTGATCTTCACCACCTCCTTCGGCTTCATGAACCCGACGCTGAAGGTGGCCCAGCGCCATCCCGACGTGAAGTTCGAGCACGCCACGGGCTACAAGCGTGCGGCCAACGTCGCCACCTACTCGGCGCGCTTCTACGAGGGCCGCACCGTCGTCGGCCAGATCGTCGGCAAGATGACGAAGTCGAACATCATCGGCTACGTCGCCTCGTTCCCGATTCCCGAGGTGGTCAGCGGCATCAACGCCTTGACGCTGGCCCTGCGCGAAGTGAACCCGAAAGCCGAGGTGCGCATCGTGTGGGTCAACTCCTGGTACGACCCGCCGAAGGAGGCCGAGGCTGCCAAGGCGTTGATCGACCAGGGCGCCGACGTCATCGTCCAGCACACCGACAGCCCGGCACCGATCCAGGCCGCCGAGGAGCGCGGCCTGTGGGCGGTCGGCCAGTCGTCCGACATGACCCGCTTCGGGCCGAAGGCGCACCTGACCGCCATCGTGGACGATTGGGGCGGCTACTACATCCAGCGCACCAAGATGGTCCTGGACGGCACCTGGAAGTCGGAGGACACCTGGGGTGGCTTCAAGGACAAGATGCTGTACCTGGCGCCCTTCAACCCGGCGATCCCGGCGGACGTGGTGGCGATGGCCGACAAGACGAAGGCCGACATCATGTCCGGCGCGCGCCACTCCTTCACCGGCCCGATCAAGGACCAGTCCGGCAAGGTGGTCATCCCGGCCGGCCAGAAGGCCACCGACGAGCAGATCCTCAAGATGGACTATTTCGTCGAGGGCGTGGTCGGCAGGCTGCCGAAGTAACGTCCGGCGGAACGTCGGTACGGGAAAGGGGAGGCCGCGAGGCCTTCCCCTTTTTCTGCTTTCAGGCCGGCGGGTTGCGGCCGATGGCGCGCCAGCCCTCCTCGGCGATGCGCAGCACCTCGGGGCCGGAGCCGTTGGGATTCGGCTCCAGCGTCACCAGCTCGCGGTCCTCCAGCCACGCCCAGCGCGGCACCTCGGCGGTGGTCGGCACCCAGCCCTCGGCGAGGCGCTCCAGTACGGCGCGGTCGGCGCCGTCGACCTTGAACTTCGCCTTCGGCACGCCGGCCTTGGCCGGGCTCGCGGCGGCGGGCGCATCGGTGCCGGCGCGGGTGCGGATCCACTCCGTCTGATAGGCGCGCAGGCCCTGCTCCAGATCGGCGAGCACCGGCTGGACCGGGCAGCGCAGGTAGGTCTCCAGCAGCGCGCGCAGCGTGTCCTTGGGGTCGGTGGGGATGGTCATGGGAACTCCGGTACGGCTCGATTCCATCGCTCCATCATTTACGCCATTCCGGCGAAAGCAGGAATCCAGTCGTTGCAGGGGCTCGGCCGCCCCCTACAACCACCCCGTCTGCTTGAAGCGCACGTACAGGAACACGCACAGCGCGGCGACCGCCGCCAGCACGCCGTAGTAGCCGTAGGCCCACTTCAGCTCGGGCATGTGCTCGAAGTTCATGCCGTAGATGCCGGCCACCGCGGTCGGCACCGCCAGGATGGCGGCCCAGGCGGCCAGCTTGCGGGTCACGTCGTTCTGCCGGGCCGAGGCCAGCATCATGCTCGCTTCGAAGGCGAAGGACAGCAGCTCGCGCATCGACACGATGGCTTCGTTCACCCGGATCACGTGATCGTAGACGTCGCGGTAGTACGGGCGCATCTCTTCGTCGATCATCGGCAGCGGGAAGCGCTCGAGGCGCGAACACACCTCCATCATCGGCGATGCGGCGCGGCGCAGCCGTTCCAGGTCGCGGCGGACCTGGGCGATGCGTGTCACCTCGCCTTGGGTGGGCGGGCGGTGCAGCAGGTGCTGTTCCAGCCGCGACACGTCCTCCTCCAGCGCCTCCAGCACCGGGAAGTAGCAATCGACCACATAGTCCATGATGGCATAGAGCACGAAGTCCGTGCCGCGCCGGAGCTGCTCCGGCGCGCTCTCGCAACGGGCGCGAACCGGCGCGTAGGAGGCCGACGCGCCGTGCCGCACGGTGACGATGTAGTTGCGGCCGGCGAACACGTGCGTCTCGCCGAAGTGGATGCGGCCGTCCTGGAGTCGCGCGGTGCGCAGCACCAGGAAGGCGGCGTCGCCGTACACCTCGATCTTCGGGCGCTGGTGAGCGTGTAGGGCGTCCTCGATCGCCAGCTCGTGCAGGTCGAACTGGCGCTGCACCTGGCGCAGCAGGGCCTCGTCCGGTTCCAGCAGGCCGATCCAGGCGAAGTGGCCCTGGCGCGCAGCCCAGGTGCCGGACTCCTCGACCGGGACGTTGGCGACGCGCCGCCCGTCGGCATAGACGGCGGACGCGACCACGCTGCTCATCCGTTTTATCCTCCCGGTGAAATCTGCTAGGAGCCTAGACGCGCCGCCCGCCTCCTGTCGAGGTGCCGGCGCATGGGCAAGGAGAGCGTCGGCATGGGTGTGCGCACCAGCGTCTGGCTGTTGGGGATCGCGGTGGCCGCTGCGGCGCTGTACGGCGCCGTGGTGGCCGGGCGGGACGCCCCCCTGCGCCCGGACCCGAACAACGCGCCGCTGGTGGCGTTGGGCAAGCTGACGTACCAGCAGCACTGCGCGTCCTGCCACGGCGCCAACCTGGAGGGGCAGCCGGACTGGCGCGAACGCAAGCCGGACGGACGGCTGCCCGCCCCGCCGCACGACGCCGAAGGGCACACCTGGCACCATTCCGACGAGCAACTCGTCACCATGGTGCGCGACGGCATGGCTGCGTTGGCCCCGCCGGGCTACGAGACCGACATGCCGGCCTTCGGGGACACGCTGAGCGAGCGCGAGATCGTAGCGGTGATCGCGTTCATCAAGAGCACGTGGCCTCCCGCCGCCCGCGAGCGGCAGGCGCGCATCAGCGCCCAGGCGTCGCGCTGAGGGGGCGGCCGGGCGACGAACGCACCCGTATGTTGTTTCATGGCCGAGGGCCGGCGCAAGCGGTGCGATTCCGCCCGCCCGACCGGCCGGAAAGGACAGCAGACGCCATGCCTCGCATGCTGATGGTCGGTATGTCCGTGTTCGCGCTGGTGGCCGTCTCGGGCTGCGCCCAGGACACGTCCGGACGCGCGGCCACGAATGCCGGCACGTCCGGTTCTACGCTCTCCGGCACCGGCGACGACTCGACGGTCGGCGTCCAGCCGCCGAGCCGTCCCGGCTCGGCCAACCCGCAGGGCGCAGGCGCGCCCATGCAGCTGGGCAACAGGCGTCCCAGCGAGACGCCGGGCACCCTGTCGGGCGATGCCGGCAAGCGCACCACCGGAGAACTGGGCGGGAACTGACAGCAAGGGCGGGGCCCGGAAACGAAACGGCTCCGCCGCTTCCAATGGAGGCGACGGAGCCGCTGAGTGATCATTCTTTCCCTGTGGTCGATTCCTACAACATGGGCGGTGCCGGTTGGTTCCGGCGCATCGGGGTTAATGGGAAGGGGTGAGGCGGTCGGCGTACAGCTCCTGCATCGCCGCCAGCACGGTGGGAGTGACGTAGCGGCCGACCACGGCCTCCCAGCCCACATGGCCGACCAGACCGCGCACGAAGCTGGAGCTGACCTCGCGCAGCTCGCGCGGCGGCATCAGCGCCACGGTCAGCATCTCCGGCGCCAGGTCGCCGTTCACGTGCCGCATCATCATCTCGTAGGTGAAGTCGGACTCGTTGCGGATGCCGCGCAGCAGGATGTCGGCGCCGCGCTTGCGTGCGAAGTCCACCAGGAACATGCGCTCGAAGCTGTCCACCTCGATCCGCCCGTTCAGGCCCGCCTCGGCGATGCTGCGGCGGGTGAGATCGAGGCGTTGCTCCAGCGGGAAGGTCGGCGATTTGCCGGGGTTGATTCCGATGGCGACGATCACGCGGTCGAACAGGCGGGCACCCTGCTGGATCATCCACAAGTGGCCGCGGGTGACCGGGTCGAGGCTGGCGGCATAGACGGCGGTAGCCATGGGGTCGGCGCTCCGGAACTCTGTCCAGTGGTAATAACACGGAAAACCCGCGGTTAAAACGTGTCGCCGCCCTAATGGCGGGGGGAGGTTCCCGTGGCCCCCGCGCAGCCCCAGATCAGGATCCATCACGTCTACGCTGGAGAGGGCTCAATGTTCGATTCCGGGGACTTCGGCCGCATCACCGCCGATGAGCAGGTGGATGCGCTGCACACGCTGATCGCCGTCTTCTCCACTTCGGTGCAGCGGCCCGGCCATCCGGCGCGCAACGCCGTCACCGCCGAGATCCTCGACATCCTCGACGAGGTACCGGGCGACCGGGCGGAGCCGGTGGCCCAGCTCTTCACCATGATGGCGATGCGCCTGCGTCGCCGCACCCGGCGGCGCAGCACGATCTTCCGGCAAGCCATCGAGACGGCGCTGCTGGCCCGATCCTATCACGGCGCCGAGATCCCGGACGGCGAGGGAGTGTACCTCCAGGCCGAGCGCCCTAGCCTCACCGACATCGAATCGGCCTGCGGCGAGCTGCTGGAGCGGCTGGAAGGCGTGCCCGAGGACGACCGCAGTGCCTGGATCACGGCCGAGGTGATCGCTGCTGCCCTGGTCCATGCCGAGGGCGACCAGCGCCTGGGCGGCCCCGACCGCGACGTGGGCGACCTTGCGGTGGCGGAGTTCCTGCTGCGGACGACCGCGCAGTACCTTGCGGCGACGGCGCAGCGGGGGGCGTAGGGGAGGTTTGCCCCCTCCCTGACCCTCCCCCACCTTCGGTGGTGGAGGGGACTGGGTGTCGCAGCACCAAGCCCCCTCCACCTCGAAGAGGGGGAGGGATGGGGAGGGGGCAAAATACCGTTCTGCTGCTGCAATACGCCGCAGCCTCCGGGGAAAGAACTGACCTCGGTCATGGCGGGCGGTGCGCGGGTGCGTTCACACTCACCGGCCAAGCATCGCCGGAGTGAGCGCCATGACGAAGCCCACCGCCACCATCATGGACGGCAACGAGGCCGCCGCGTCCATCGCCTATCGTGCCAGTGAGGTCATCGCCATCTACCCGATCACGCCGTCCTCGCCCATGGGCGAGCTGTCGGACGAGTGGTCGGCGCACCGCAAGACCAATGTCTGGGGCGCCGTCCCGCAGGTCGTCGAGATGCAGTCGGAGGGCGGCGCCGCCGGCGCGGTGCATGGCGCGCTGCAGGCCGGCGCGCTGGCGACGACCTTCACGGCGTCGCAGGGCCTGCTGCTGATGATCCCCAACATGTACAAGATCGCCGGCGAGCTGACGCCGTTCTGCATGCACGTGGCGGCGCGCACGGTGGCGGCGCATGCGCTGTCGATCTTTGGTGACCACTCCGACGTCATGGCCTGCCGGCAGACCGGCTTCGCCATGCTGGCGTCGAGCAACGTGCAGGAGGCGCACGATCTGGCGCTGGTGGCGCACGCGGCGACGCTGGCCTCGCGCGTGCCGTTCCTGCACTTCTTCGACGGCTTCCGCACCTCGCACGAGGTGAACCGGGTCGAGCCCCTGTCGGACGACGACATCCGCGTGCTGCTGGACGAAGAGGCGGTGACCGCGCACCGGCACCGGGCGCTGAGCCCCGACCATCCCGTGCTGCGCGGCTCGGCGCAGAATCCGGACGTCTTCTTCCAGGCGCGCGAGGCTTGCAACCGCTACTACGAGGCCTGCCCGGCGACGGTGCAGGAGATGATGGACCGGTTGGCCGCGCGCACCGGCCGCGCCTACCGCCTGTTCGACTATGTCGGCCATCCGCAGGCCGAGCGCGTTGTCATCGCCATGGGCTCGGGCGCCGAGACCTGCGCGGAGACGGCGGCGTACTTGGCGGACCGGGGCGAGCGGGTCGGCTGCCTGATCGTCCGGCTGTTCCGGCCCTTCTCCATCGCCGACTTCGTGACGGCGATCCCGGGGTCGGTACGCCGCATCGCCGTGCTCGACCGCACCAAGGAAGCCGGCGCGGTGGCGGACCCGCTCTACCTCGACGTGGTGGCGGCGCTGGCCGAGGCGCGGGCTGCAGGGAGCTTCGGTGTCGAGCCGGTGGTGGTGGCCGGCCGTTACGGCCTGTCATCCAAGGAATTCACGCCCGCCATGGCCAAGGCGGTGTTCGACGAATTGGGCCGCGACCGGCCGAAGCGCCGCTTCACGGTGGGCATCGTCGACGACGTGACGCACACCTCCATCCCCTGGGACCCGGAGTTCGACATCGAGGACGAGGAGGTCTCGCGCGCGGTGTTCTTCGGTCTCGGCGCCGACGGCACGGTGGGCGCCAACAAGAACTCCATCAAGATCATCCAGAACCACACCGGCCGGCACGCCCAGGCCTATTTCGTCTACGACAGCCGCAAGTCCGGCTCGACCACCGTCTCGCACCTGCGCTTCTCCAAGCGGCCGATCAAGGCGCCGTACCTCATCGGCAAGGCGCAGTTCGTCGCCTGCCACCATTTCCCGCTGATGGAGCGCATGGAGGTGGTGGAGATGGCGGCATTCGGCGCCACCGTGCTGCTGAACGCGCCAGGCACGCCGGAAGAGGTGTGGGCCAAGCTGCCGCGCGAGGTGCAGCAGGCCTGCATCGAGAAGCGGGTAGCACTCTACACCGTGGACGCCAACGCGGTGGCGCGCGAGACCGGCATGGGCCGGCGCATCAACACCATCATGCAGACCTGCTTCTTCGCGCTCGCCAAGGTGATGCCGCAGGACGAGGCGATCGAGGACATCAAGGACGCCATCCAGAAGACCTACGGACGCCGCAGCGAGGAGGCGGTGCGCCGCAACTTCGCCGCGGTGGACCAGGCGCTCGCCCACCTGCGCCGCATCGATCTGCCGGAGCGGGTCACCGCCGACCACGGCCGCCCGGCGGTGGTGCCGGACGACGCGCCGGACTTCGTGAAGCGGGTGACCGGCGTGATCATCGCCGGCCACGGCGACAAGCTGCCGGTCAGCGCCTTCCCGGTGGACGGCACCTGGCCGACGGGCACGGCCAAGTTCGAGAAGCGCAGCATCGCCATCGACGTGCCGGTCTGGCACGCGGACTTGTGCATCCAGTGCAACAAGTGCGCGATGGTCTGTCCGCACGGCGTCATCCGCGCGAAGGCGGTGCCGGAGGAGTCGCTGGCGCAGGCGCCGGAGGGCTTCACCACGCTGGCCTACCGCGGCAACGAGTTTCCGGGGGCGCGGTACCGGCTCCAGGTGTCGCCGGCGGACTGCACGGGCTGCACGCTGTGCGTCGAGGTCTGCCCGGCCAAGGACAAGGCCAACCCCAAGCGCAAGGCGCTGGAGATGCGTCCCATCGAGGAGGTGCGCCACGAGCAGGCGGCCTTCGCCTACTTCCTGACCCTTCCCGAGGCGCCGCGCGAGAAGGTGCCGCTGACCGTCAAGCACACGCAGCTCTTCGAGCCGCTGTTCGAGTTCTCCGGCGCCTGCACCGGCTGCGGCGAGACGCCGTACATCAAGCTGCTGACCCAGCTCTTCGGTGACCGGGCGGTGATCGCCAACGCCACGGGCTGCTCGTCGATCTACGGCGGCAACCTGCCGACCACGCCCTACACCACCAACGCCGACGGGCGCGGGCCGGCTTGGGCCAACTCGCTGTTCGAGGACAACGCCGAGTTCGGCTTCGGCATGCGGGTCGCCATCGACCAGATGAGCGAACAGGCGCGCGACCTGCTGGTGCGGCTGTCGGCGAAGCTGGAGCCGCGCCTGGTCACCGAACTGCTGTCGGCCGACATGAACGACGAGGCCGGCATCGCGGCGCAGCGCGCCCGCGTGGCCGAGCTGAAGCGGCGGCTGCCGGGCATCGACGACCCGCTGGCGCGGCGGTTGGAAGACCTCGCCGATCACCTCGTGCGCAAGAGCGTGTGGATCGTCGGCGGCGACGGCTGGGCGTACGACATCGGCTACGGCGGGCTGGACCATGTGCTGGCGTCGGACCGTGACGTCAACATCCTGGTCATGGACACCGAGGTGTACTCGAACACCGGCGGTCAGCAGTCCAAGGCCACACCCATCGGCGCCTCGGCCAAGTTCGCCACGGCCGGACGGTCGGTGGCCAAGAAGGACCTCGGCATGATCGCCATGGCGTACGAGCACGTGTACGTGGCGCAGGTGGCCTTCGGCGCCAAGGACTCGCAGACCCTGACCGCCTTCCTGGAGGCGGAGAGCCACCGCGGGCCGTCGCTGATCATCGCCTACAGCCACTGCATCGCGCACGGCTACGACATGGCGAACGGGTTGAAGCAGCAGAAGCTGGCGGTGGACAGCGGGCACTGGCCGCTTTACCGCCACGACCCGCGCCGGCTGGAGACCGGCGACGCGCCGCTGGAACTGGACAGCGGGCCGCCGAAGGTCAAGCTCGGCGACTTCATGGCCGGTGAGGCGCGCTTCCAGGTGGTCGAGCGTGACAACCCCGAGCGTTTCCGCGAGCTGCTGAAGGCGGCGGAGGCCAGCAACCGCCTGAAATACGACATGTACCAGCATATGGCCGGCTTTTCCGAGCCGCTGCCGGGTGACGACGACTGACGCGGAGGAATCGGCCATGGACCTGTCGACCGAGTACCTGGGCCTGCGTCTGGCCCACCCGCTGATGCCCGGCGCCTCGCCGCTGGTGGACGATCTGGACGTGGTGCGCCGGCTGGAGGATGCCGGGGCCAGCGCCATCGTCATGCACTCGCTGTTCGAGGAGCAGATCACCGCCTTGCAGATGGGCGCGCTGGAGGCGCGCGAATCCACCGCGGCCATCTCGGCGGAGGCGCGCGGGTTCTTCCCGCCGCTGGACCGCTACGCACTGGGGCCGGAGGCCTATCTGAGCCAGGTCGCCCGCATCAAGGAGGCCGTTGCGGTGCCGGTGATCGCGTCGCTGAACGGCACCACGGCCACGGGCTGGACGCGCTATGCCGGCCTGATCGAGGAGGCGGGGGCGGACGCGCTGGAGCTGAACGTCTACTTCATGGCGCTCGACCCGGATTGCGACGGGCAGGGGGTCGAGGACCGCATCGTCGAGGTAGTGCGCGCGGTGCGTGCGGCGGTGAGGATCCCGCTGGCGGTCAAGCTGTCACCCTTCTTCTCGGCCCTGCCGGCGCTGGTCAAGCGGCTGGAAGGGGAAGGGGGGGACGGCTTCGTCCTGTTCAACCGCTTCTACCAGCCGGACATCGACGTGGAGGCGCTGGAGGCGGTGCCGACGCTGGAGCTGTCGCAATCGCAGGAGCTGCGCCTGCGGTTGCGCTGGCTGGCGGCGCTGTCCGGCCGGACGGGGGCGTCGCTGGCGGCGTCCGGCGGCGTGCACACGGCCGTGGACGCGCTGAAGGCGGTGATGGCCGGCGCCCACGCGGTGCAGGTGGTGTCGGCGCTGTTGCAGAAGGGGCCGGAGCATCTGACGACGATGCGCGACGACCTCGCCCGCTGGCTGGAGGAACACGAGTACGAATCCCTGGCCCAGGCGCGGGGCAGCATGAGCCTGCTGCGCTGCCCCGACCCCGCGGCCTTCGAGCGGGGGAATTACCAGAGGATCCTGCAGGGGTGGAAGCGGACGGGATGGTGATCAGGAGGTGAATATTATATAAGTTGTCTACCCCTTTGGATGGCCCAACCTCCGACTGCATATCCCCCACTTGCCTTGACCGTTCCCGAAGGCCTGGGCCAAGCTGCCCAGGATTTCCGCGGTACCGTACCCGCTCCAGCGCAGAGGATGTTCATGAGCCGTTACTCCGGCGTCTACGGTTTCCCGGAATCGGCGGAAGGCGCGCGGCGTCTGGCCGACGCTCTGGGAGTGCCCTGCGCCATCGCCGAGTTGCACCGCTTTCCGGACGGCGAGAGCTTGGTGCGGGTGCCCGAGCGCATGGAGCGGGCCATTGTCTACCGCTCGCTCGACCGGCCGAACGACAAGCTGGTCGAGCTGATGCTGGCCGCCTCGGTGCTGCGGCGCGAAGGGGCGACGGAGCTGTGCCTTGTGGCGCCGTACATGGCCTACATGCGCCAGGACGCCGTCTTCCGCCCCGGCGAGCCAGTCAGTCAGAAGATCATCGGCGCCTGGCTGTCCGAGCATTTCGAGCGCATCCTCTGCGTCGAGCCGCACCTGCACCGCACCGGCCAACTGGCCGAGGTCTTTCCCGACCGCCAGACGCACGCGCTGTCCGGCGCGCCGGTGATCGTCGAGGCGCTGCGCGGCATCGACCCAGACTCCGTGATCGTCGGACCGGACGAGGAGGCAGAGCCGCTGATCGAGGCGACGGCGCGTGGCCTGGGCCTCGCCTGGACCTGCGGACGCAAGGAGCGGCGCGGCGACCGCGACGTGACGGTGGTCCTGCCGGAGACGGCGGACCTGCGCGGCCGACCGGTGGTCATCGTCGACGACGTCATCAGCTCCGGCGAGACGGTGTTCTCCTGCGCCCGCGCCGCGCGCGCGCTGGGGGCCGAGTCCGTGCGGGTCGTCGCCGTGCACGCGCTGTTCACGCCGGATGTGGCGGCCCGCTTCGCTACCGAGGGGATCGACGGCGTGCAGTCCTGTGACGGCGTCCCGCACCCCACCAACGCGTTGTCGCTGGCGCCGATGATCGCCGCGGCGCTGGAGCGATGATTATGACGACGCTCACCTTCCACGGGGCGGCCGGAACGGTCACCGGGTCGTGCTTCCGGTTGCACACGGCCAACGGCGACGTGCTGGTGGACTGCGGCATGTTCCAGGGCACCAAGACGGTGCGCGAGCTGAACTACCGGCCGTTCCCGTTCAACCCCGCCTCCATGCGCGCGGTGTTGCTGACGCACGCGCACATCGACCATTCCGGACTGGTTCCGAAGCTGACGCGGCTAGGCTACCGCGGGCCGGTGTACGCCACGCCGGGCACGGTGGACCTGCTGGCCTACATGCTGCCCGACAGCGGCTACATCCAGGAGACCGAGGTCGAGCGCCTGAACCGCCGCAACCGCCAGCGCGGGCGCGGCGCCGTCCAGCCCATCTACACCGGAGAGGACGCGCACGACGCGCTGAAGCGCTTGAAGGCGGTGGAGTACGACCGCTGGATCGAGGTGATCCCCGGCGTGCGGGCGCGCTTCTGGCAGGCCGGGCACATCCTGGGGTCCGCTTCGGTCGAGGTGGAGGTGGCGAACCGCAAGGGTCCCATCCGCATCCTGTTCTCCGGCGACCTCGGCCCCGGCGGCAAGGCCTTCCACGAGGACGCCGAGGCGCCGACCACGCCCGACTGGCTGGTGATGGAGACCACCTACGGCGACCGCACCCGCACCGACCTGGGCAACGAGGAGCGGCAGGCGCTGCTGGCCGCGGAGGTGCGCGCGGCGCTGAAGGCCGGCGGCCCGCTGTTGATCCCGGTGTTCGCCGTGGAGCGCACGCAGGAGCTGCTCTACGATCTCGACCGCCTGTTCGACAACGGCGTCCTGCCGCCGGTCGAGGTGTTCCTCGACTCGCCTCTGGCCGACGCGGTGACCGGTGTCTTCCGCAACCACCTCGACGACATCGGCTCGGCCGGGGACGACCCGTTCACCCGGCCGAACTTCCGCCGCGTGAGGAGCGTGGCGGAAAGCCAGAAGCTCAACGCCATCCGCGGCGGCGCCATCATCATGGCGGCCAGCGGCATGTGCGACGCCGGGCGCATCCGCCACCACCTGAAGAACCACCTCTGGCGTCCGGAGACGACGGTGCTGATGGTGGGCTATCAGGCGCCGGGCACGCTGGGGCGCACGCTCCAGCAGGGGGCGGCGCGCGTGCGCATCCACGGCGAGGAGATCGAGGTGCGCGCCCGCATCCGCTCGCTCGACGTCTACTCCGGCCACGCCGACCGCAACCGGCTGCTGAGCTGGCTCGACGAGCGGCAGGGTGTCGGGCGCGGCTTGTTCCTGGTGCACGGCGAACCGGAAGCCCGCGAGGCGATCCGCCGGGACCTCCTCGCCAAGGGCTGGGACGCCGATGCCATCCACGTGCCCGACCTGGACGAGACGGTGGATCTGACGCAGGCTCGGCCCCGCGCCATGGAGCCGACCGGGGCGCGCCTGCCGTCGACCGCGCTGGGTGCCGCGGACTGGCACAACCGCTACGCCGAGACGCTTCTGGAACTGGGGGAGGCGTTGCGCGCCGCACCCGACGACCGCACCCGCGAACATCTGCTGGAGCGCATCCGCCGGGCCATACCGCGATGAAACCGTGCGTGCCGGCACGATTGAACTGTTTTGCTTTTCCACATCCCTGTTGCGTGGGAGTATGACAGTTCCAAGACGCCGGCTTGTGACGGGGGAGTCCTGATGGCAGAGAGTAAGCCAGCCGATCCGCGGGCGGCGAACATCGTCAAGCAGATGGCGCGCAAGCTCCAGGCCGACATCGCCGAGATGGGCAGGCTGCGCGACGGCCCGCCGCCCAAGACGTTCCCGCAGTTCCGCGAGATCCGCAACCAGCACCGCGAGATCCAGGGCCTGCTGTTCTCGATCCAGGAGCGGCTGGCCGAGGCCGGCAATCTGCTGCCGCCCAACTTCCCGCAATGGCTGGTGCGCCAGAAGCTGAACGAACTGGCCTATTTCACCGACATCAGCCACGCCTTCATCAGTGACCCGCCGATCGCGCTGACACACTCCTTGGGCGCCTTCGATGTGCTGACGTCGGAGCAGGCCTCGTCCAAGGAAGTGCTGGGCTATTTCGACATGATGCTCTTCGAAGCGGGCATCGACGATAAGACCGCCGACGAGCTGGACGCTACCCGCACCAAGATCGAGGCGACGCTCGCCATGATCGAACGCCTCCTGGAGCAGAGCCCCAAAGTGTTGGAGGAATTCAAGTAGGCTGTTCGCGTCGGCACGCCGCCCTAGCTTTCTCGTCGAAACACATGCGAGGAGGCAAACCATGGTGATGCGTTCGTCCGACGCCGAATGGCGCGGCAATCTGCAAAGCGGTGGTGGAACGATGCGGCTCGGCTCAGGGGCGTTCGAGGGGAAGTATTCGTTCCCGTCGCGCTTCGAGAGCGGGCAGGGCACCAACCCCGAGGAACTGATCGCGGCGGCGCACGCCGGCTGCTATTCCATGGCGTTCTCGCACGGGCTGTCGCAGGCGGGGCACACGCCGACACGCGTCCACACCACGGCGCGCGTGCACCTGGAGAAGGTGGGCGAGGGCTTCGCCATCACCCGCATCGAGTTGGACTGCGAGGCGGAGGTCCCTGGCATCGATGAGGCCACGTTCAAGCAGCAGGCCGAGGGGGCGAAGAAGAACTGCCCCGTCTCCAAGGCGCTGGCGGGGACGGAGATAACACTGAACGCCCGGCTGGTGTGACATGCCGGCGGACAAGACGGAAGCCGTCGTCCTGCGGGACGACGGCGCCATCCCCAACAACCCGGATCTGGCGCTGATCGTCCACCGCGGCGCGGTGACCGGCGAGGCGGACTTGGCCGGGGCGTTCGAACGGCTGTTCGCCCGTAACGGCTGGGGCGGCGGCTGGCGCAATTCGATCTTTCCCTATCACCACTACCACAGCACCGCGCACGAGGCGCTGGGCATCGCCGCGGGTCACGCCACGGTGCAGTTCGGCGGCGAGGCGGGGGTGACGGTGGAGGTGCGGGCGGGGGATGCGGTCGTCATTCCGGCCGGCGTGGGGCATAAGAACCTGGGGTGCAGCGGCGACTTCCTGGTGATCGGCGCCTATCCGCGGGGGCAGCAGCCGGACATGAACACCGGGCGCGCGGAGGAGCGGGCACGGGCGCTGGAGAACATCCCGCGCGTGCCGCTGCCGGCCATGGACCCGGTGTACGGACCGGACGGGCCGCTGGTGGAACGGTGGGGGCGACCATAATCCCCTCTCCCGCCCCGGGAGAGGGAGGGGCCCGCCCGTAGGGCGGGAGGGTGAGGGCACGTCCAAAGATCCTTGCCTTTACCCTCACCCGGCACCTCCGGCGCCACCCTCTCCCGGGGCTCTCGGCGGCCAAAGGCCGCCTCTCGTCCGGTCCTATGGACCGGACTGGCGGCAGGCGGGTCCCGTCGGGACCCGCTAAGAGCCTGACGCTGGCAGCGCCCGCAAGCGGGCGCGAGAGGCGGGAGAGGGTTTTCCTACCCCTCCAGCACTACCTCGACCTCGCTCATGTCGCTGAGGCGGCGCGCCAGGCGTTCGGTGCAGCGGAGTTCCAGGATGCCGAAGGCGCCGGACGGACCGATGGAGTGCAATTCGCCCGCCAAGCCGTTCTCGGAGACGAACCGCTTCAGCCGCTCGACGATCACGTCGCGTTCGGAGCGGCCGCGCAACCCGCTGGTGATGCGGCTGAACTGCACCTTGTAGGGCCTGAAGATCGACGGGGCCATGGCGGCGCTCCCCCGGCCGGTGCGGCCGTGCGGCAAAGTTCGACGATGTCGGGGAGGAGGGGAGATGGTGCTGCCAGAGAGGATTGAACTCTCGACCTCTCCCTTACCAAGGGAGTGCTCTACCACTGAGCTACGGCAGCCCCGTTCCGAGGTGGCGCGGGTTATACGATAGGCTCCCCGCCGACGCAACCCTTTAATGGCAAAAAATTCAGGCCTTCGCGTCGGCGCGCAGCGTCTGCGTCTCGGCGCGGAAATCGGGCACAATGTTGGCGACGATGGTCAGCACGCGGTCCACGTCGCCGCCGCGCGCCGCCGTTTCCAGCTCGCCCAGGGCGCGGTTGACCAGGGCGTAGTCGATGACCCGCGGCGAGGCCAGGAACACGCCGTCGGCCTCGGTGCGGGTGGGCGCCTCGGCGGCGGACAGGATCTCCTCGAACAGCTTCTCGCCGGGGCGCAGGCCGGTGAACTCGATCTTGATGTCCTGCTCCGGCTGGTAGCCGGCCAGGCGGATCATCTGCCGGGCGAGGTCGACGATCTTCACCGGCTCGCCCATGTCCAGCACCAGGATCTTGCCGCGCTCGTCGGCGTGCGCCGCACCGTGGGCGGAGGCCTGGAGGACCAGCTCCACTGCCTCGCGCACGGTCATGAAATAGCGGCGCATGTCCGGGTGCGTGACGGTCAGCGGCCCGCCCTGCGCCAACTGGCGCTGGAACAGCGGCACTACCGAACCGGAGGAGCCCAGCACGTTGCCGAACCGCACGGTCATGAAGCGGGTCGGTGCCTCCGCCCCGTCGCGGGCGGGGAGCAGGTCGAGCGCCTGGCAATAGCACTCGGCGAAGCGCTTGGTGGCGCCCATGACGCTGGTCGGGCGGATCGCCTTGTCGGTGGAGATCATCACCATGGCGAGGCACCCGCTCGCCCGCGCGGCGTCCGCCACGTTGCGGGTGCCGACCACGTTGGTGAGCGCCCCCTCGGCCGGATTCCCCTCGACCAGCGGCACGTGCTTCAGCGCTGCGGCATGGAAGACCATGGAGGGCTGGTGTGCCTGGAACAGGCGGAAGACGCGCTCGCGGTCGCGCACGTCGGCCAGCACGGGATGCACGGCGAGATCCGGGAAGCGCTCGCGGATCTCCATGTCGATGGCGTAGAGGTTGTACTCGCCGGCATCCACCAGCACGAGGTCGGAGGGCTCCAGCGCCGCGATCTGGCGGACCAACTCGCTGCCGATGGTGCCGCCGGCACCGGTGACCAGCACGCGTCGGCCCGCGATCAGGCCGCCTATGGCGGCGCGGTCGAGCACCGCCTGCGGGCGGCCCAGCAGGTCCTCGATGGCGATGGGGCGCACTTCAATCTTGCCGCTGTCGAGCGCCGACTTGAACTCGGTGAGGGCGGGCAGGCGCGCCAGCGTCAGGCCTAGCGCCACTGCCTCGTCCAGCAGGACGCCGACGTCGGCGCCACGCATCTCGTTCTGGCCCTTGGTGAGGATCAGGCGCTGCGGGCGCTCGCCCTTCCGGTCCAGCGTTTCGACCACATTGCGCAAATCGTCGGTGCCGCCCAGCACCGGCACGCCGCGCACCGACTGGCCCACGCGGCGGTTCTTGTCGTCGAGGATGCCGACTACCCGGTAGGCGGTGGCCCCGTGGCCGAGCGAGCGGATGAACAGCTCCGCCGCGTCGCCGACGCCCAGCAGCAGCACGGGGATCTGCGGCACGCCCGAGACGTCGCGCCACGCCAGGCGGCGGTCCTTGAGCAGCCGGTAGGCGAAGCGCGGCCCGCCGAGCAGGACGATCAGCACCAGCCAGAGGATCGGCGGCAGCGAGCGGGGCAGGTCGTTCAGGCGGGTCAGCAGGAACATGACCAGCACGAAGGTCAGCACCGAGATCGTCACCGCGCGCAGGATCTGCACCAGGTCGGGGATGGAGGCGTAGCGCCAGATGCCGCGGTAGAGCCCACACTGCATGAACACCACACCGGCGATCGCCACCATGATCGGCGCACCGAGCGTCAATCCCTCGGCGAACTCGCCGAACGCCTGCATGCCGACGCGCAGGTACAGCGCCACGACGAAGGCGACGCCGGTCATCACGAGGTCGTGCAGGAAGACGAGGAGTGCCCGCGGCGACGGGATGCGCATCATGAAGCCTTCAATATACTCAGCCGTGCAAAGCTTTGAACCATTCGGCCGTGGCACGCAAGCCAGACGCGGCATCCTGCGGCGGCGACCAGTCCAGTGCGTTGCGAATGGACTCGTCTTCCACAACCAGAGAGCCGCCTACCCTGTCCCACGCGGCCTCCTTCCCGGCGAGCGTCGCGGCCAGTGCCAGCAGGGCCGGCGGGGCGGGGAGCAGCCGGGGGCGCACGCCCAGCCCGGCGCTGAAGGCGCGAATCAGGTCGGCAGTGGACAAGGGCGTGCCGTCGCTGACCAGGAAGGTCCTTCCGGCGGCCTGGGGGTGCGTCAGGCAGGTGGCGACCGCGTCGGCCAGGTTACCGACGGAGATCAGGCTGCGGCGGTTGTCCACCCAGGCGAGGGGCAGCGGGATCCGCTTGCGGCACAGCGTCAGCAGGGCGCGCAGGTTGCCGGCCACGCCGGGGCCGTAGACCAGCGGCGGGCGCAGGATGACCGGGTCGAGCACGCCGCGTCGGTGCAGCGATTCCAGGACCTGCTCCGCCTCGCGCTTGGAGACGCCGTAGGGGGAGTGCGGGGCGGCCGGTGTGGAGTCGGTCACCGGCTCCGGCCGGCTCTCGTCCACCACCGCCTTGATGGAGCTGAGATAGACGAAGCGGCGAACGCCGCGCTCCGCCGCGGCCTCGGCCAGGCGGCGGGTGCCCTCGGTGTTGACGTGGCGGAACTCGGCGAGCGGGTCGGATGCGGTGTCCTGCATGACGTGCACGCGCGCCGCGAGGTGCGCCACGGCGTCGACGCCGTTCAGCGCTACGCTCCAGTCCGTGTCCGGGCCGATGTCGCCGACGGCGACCGTCTCGGCGCCGGCGACCTCGGCATTCCTGCGCACGGCGGCGCGGACGGTGAAGCCGCGGCTCAGCAGCAGCGGGACCAGGGTCCTGCCGACGAAGCCGGTGGCGCCGGTGACGAGGATGCGGGTCATGGAAACACCCCTTCTCCCTCTCCCCTCTGGGGAGAGGGCCGGGGTGAGGGGGATGCCGGGGGACCGAAGGCGCAGGCGTCGCTGGACCCCCTCACCCGGCGCCTTACGGCGCCACCCTCTCCCCAGAGGGGAGAGGGATTAAATGGCAAGTGGCGCCTCATGCCGCCGCCCTTGCCGGGCGGCGCGCCAGATGCGCCAGCAGCAGCGCGACCACCGCCGCGCCGGCCGGGAGCGCAGTCCAGCCGATGGACAGGGACGCGGCGGCCAGCGCCACCAGGGCGGCGTTGGCGGCCAGCACGGCGCGCACGACCTCGCCGTGGCTGCGCCCCTGCTGCGTGGCCTTCTGGTAGAAGTGCTCGCGGTGCGCCTGCCAGACCTTCTTGCCCTCGGCGGTGCGGCGCAGCAGCGTGACCGTGGCATCGGTCAGGAAATAGGCGGGCACCAGCAGCGCCGCCGGCCATGCGCCGAGCGCCGCCACGGTCAGCAGCAGCCAGCCCAGCGCGTAGCCCAGCGGCACGCTGCCGACATCGCCCATGAAGACCTTGGCCGGGTCCCAGTTCCAGCGCAGGAAGCCAAGCGCCGCGCCAGCCGCCGCCAGGGCGTACAGCGCCAGTTCCGGATCCAGCCCGGCCAGTGCCGCCACCAGCGCCATGCCGACGCCGATGGTGGCCGCCTCGCTGCCGGCCAGGCCGTTGATGCCGTCCATGAAGTTGAAGAGGTTGACGAACCACAGCCAGGCGAAGGCCGCCAGCACGCGGTCGAGCCACCACGGCACCAGTCCCTGAAGGATCAGTCCGTCCGCGGGAAGCGCCGCCAGCCCCACCGCCACCGCGGCGATCTGGATGAGGAAGCGCGGGGCGGCGCCCAGGCCGCGGCGATCGTCCATCCAGGAGACCGCCATCAGCGCCGCTGCACCAGCCAGGATGAGCAGAACGGCCGCAACGTTCGTGCCGGCGAACCCGATCAGCGCCCACACCGGCAAGAGCGTCAGCATGACGCCCCAGCCGCCGCCGCGCGGGGTGGGGATCGTGTGGCTGGAGCGGTCGTTGGGGTGGTCGAGGATGGCGCGATGCCGCAGATATGCCGTCACCCGCCCGACCAGCAGCCAGGACAGGCCGAGCGAGCCCGCCAGCGCGGCGATGGCGGCGAGCGCGGTCACGGCGTCGCTTTCCGCAGAGGCGCCGCGGCCGTGCGCGCGGCGGTGAGCAGCGTGCGGTACAGTTCGACCGTCTTGGCGCCGACCCGCTCGGAGGCCATGTCGGACTCGACGAGCTTGCGGCTCGCCTTGCCGAAGCGGCGGCGTAGCTCGGCGTCGCGCGCCAGGGTGCCGATGGCCTCGGCCAGCGCCGCGGCGTCGTCGGGCGGCACCAGCAGCGCGTTCTCGCTGGCGTGCGCCACCTCGCGGCAGCCGGGCACGTCGGTTGCGACGATGGCGCGGCCACAGCTCGCCGCCTCCAGCAGGCTCTTCGGCAGCCCTTCGCGGCGCGACGGCAAGGCGGCGATGTGGGCGCGGGCCCACACCTCGCGAACGTCGGTGACATGGCCCGGTAGCTCGATGCCGGGAATGGTCTTCCAGCGCTCCAACTCCGCCGGCTGAATCGAGGTGGGGTTCTCCGGATCCGGGATGCCGGCGAGGATCAGGCGCACGTCCAGGCCTTGCGCGCGCAGGGCCTGGTGCGCCTCGACCAGCGGGCGCACGCCCTTGTCCACCAGCAGGCGGCCGACGAAGCCGACGGTGACCGGCCCTTCGGGCTCGGGCAAGGGCGAGAAATGCTTCACGTCGATGCCGGAGCCGCGGATCAGCCACACCCGGTCCGGGTGGACCAGCTTGCGCCGCACCAGCAGGTCGCGGTCGTCGGCGTTCTGCAGGATCAGCAGGCTGTTGGGACGTTTCAGCACGGTGCGCAGCATCGGGCGCGCCACGGTGCCGGCGATTCGCCCCTTCATCCCGCCGTTGCCGAGGAAGGCCGAGCCCAGACCGGTCAGCGCGTTGACCACCGCCGGTACGCCGGCGGCGATGGCGGCCAGGCCGCCCAGCAGCACGGGCTTCAGCGCCACGTGGTGGACGATGGCCGGACGCTCGCGGCGGTAGAGCGCGTCGATCTCGCGGATGGCGGCCAGCGCCTGGGTGGGACTGACGCTGCGCCGCTGCCAGGACAGCGGCACGACGCGGAACCCCTCCGCCTCGATGCGCTCGCGGTGCTGGTCGACGCGCGTCGCCACCACCACGTCGAAACCGGCCGCCCGTGCCGCCCGGGCCTGGGGCAGGCGGTGCGACCAGAAATACCAGTCCTCGGTGACGAGGTAGAGCAGCTTCGGCCGGGCCGGCTTGAGGCCGGCCAGCTTCGGGTTGGCGTTTTGGGGGGCTGCTTTCTTGCGGCGGGCGGAGACGGGCACGGGAGGGACGCCTTACGAAATGCCGTGGTAGTCCTTGTACCACTGAACGAAGCGCGGGATGCCGACCTCGATGGGGGTGGTGGGCTCGAAGCCCAGGTCGCGGCGGCTCGCCTCGATGTCGGCGTAGGTCGCGGGGACGTCGCCGGGCTGCATCGGCTCCATCTGCTTGATGGCGGTGCGGCCCAGCGCCTTCTCCAGTACCTCGATGAAGTGCAGGAGCTTCTCCGAGCGGTGGTTGCCCAGGTTGTAGACGCGGTGGCGCACGCCGTTCGCATCGGGCGACGCCGGGTTGTCCAGTGCCGCGACGGTGCCGGCGACGATGTCGTCGATGTAGGTGAAGTCGCGCTGCATCTCGCCGGAATTGAACACCTTGATCGGCTTGCCGGCGCGGATGGCGTCGGCGAACAGGAACGCCGCCATGTCCGGACGGCCCCAGGGGCCGTACACCGTGAAGAAGCGCAGGCCCGTCGCCGGGAAGCCGTACAGGTGGCTGTACGCGTGCGACATCAGCTCGTCCGCCTTCTTGGTGGCGGCGTAGATGGAGACCGGGCTGTCCACGCGGTCCTCCACGGAGAACGGCAGCACCTTGTTGCCGCCGTACACCGAAGAGGATGAGGCGTACACGAAGTTCCGGATGTTCGGCAGGTTGCGCGCCATCTCCAGCAGGCAGAGGTGGCCCATGACGTTCGCCTCGACGTAGGCGTACGGGTTCTCCAGCGAGTAGCGCACGCCCGCTTGCGCTGCGAGGTGGATGATGCCGGTGACGTCGCCCAGTTCGGGGCGCAGGGCCTCCATGGCGGCGCGGTCGGCGATGTCGGCCTTGACGAAGCGGAACGCCGGGTTGGCCGTGAGACGGGCGAGCCGCGCCTCCTTGAGCGCCACCGTGTAGTAGTCGTTCAGGTTGTCAATGCCGAGCACGGACTCGCCGCGCGCCATCAGGGCCGCCGAGACGTGCGAACCGATAAAGCCGGCGGCGCCGGTGACCACGATCGTCATGTCGCTCATGTCCTATAAGGCGAGACGCGGCCCTTATGCCCCAGCCGGCCGCCGGACGCCAGTCTAACACACTGGTGCCAGGGCAATCGCCTATGGGAAGGCGCGGGGTTCCGCCGGGAATCGCAAGCGGCTTGCCTTTGCCGGCATTCTTTGTTAGGATCTCGGTCCTAACGCGCCCGACCTGCGCCCGCCTCCTCCCTAGCCCTCCCCCGCTCTCGGCGGGTCCGTAGGACCCGCCTGTCGCGTCAGGCGGCTCAATGAGCCGCCGAGAGCTGACGCGGTGGAGGGGACTGTCGCCGCTCCTCCCCTCCACCTCGAAGAGGGGGAGGGAGGGGGCCACCTGTGTCACTGTGTGGCTGGCCGCGTGAACTGAACACCCCCTGCACAGTGTTGCATAGTGTTTCATAGTGTTCCATTCGCTGGCTAATGGGGGCGGGTCTCCATAGGCGGTCGCCCCGCACACTGGACCCGGACCGCTTGACAGTGCCGCGGGCAAGTCGATCTACTGCCCATCCCATCAGAACCAAACGAACGCGCCCATGCCGCCCAAGAAGAATCCGCTCGGCCTGAACCCCCTCCAGCTCAAGACGCTGACCCTCCTGCAGGAGATCGCGCGGCTCGAGAACGCGCCGGCCGAGGAGCCGGGGAGCTTCAGGGTCACCCAACTGCCGCACGCGCACGGCAACCACTTCCACCTCGGCGACGCCGTGGTGTCGGGTCGCGACGCCACCGGCCTGTCGAACCAGGCCGTCTGGGTGGCGCTGGAGCGCAAGGGGCTGGTGCGCTCGGCGGAGCCGGGCGGCGTGGTCCTGACCGCCGACGCCATGGCCTACGACACCGGGATGCGCGACTCCATCCTGCACCGCGCCGATCACTGAGGCTCGGCGGCCCGTGTGCGGTTTCTGCGGCGTCCTCAGCGCATCCCCTGCACGGGGGATGGAAGCGGCCGTGCGCCGCATGAACGACACCATCGTTCACCGCGGGCCGGACGGCGACGGCGTCTGGGTGGACGAGGAGGCGGGCATCGCGCTGGCCCACCGGCGCCTCGCCATCGTCGACCTGTCGCCGCTCGGCCGGCAGCCGATGGAGTCCGCCGACGGACGCTGGGTGATCGCCTTCAACGGCGAGATCTACAATTTCCAGGACCTGCGCGCCGAACTGGAAGCGCAGGGCAGCGCCTTCCGCGGCCACTCCGACACCGAGGTGCTGGTGGAGGCGGTGGCGGCCTGGGGCGTCGAGGCCACGGCGCGCCGGCTGATCGGCATCTTCGCGTTGGCCCTGTGGGACCGGCGGGAGCGGGCGCTGCACCTCGTGCGCGACCAGGTCGGCGTGAAGCCGCTGTACTGGGCGCGCTTCGGCGGCACCGTGCTGTTCGGCTCGCAGCCCAAAACGTTGCGCGCGCATCCGGCCTTCCGCGCCGAGGTGGACCGCGACGCGCTGACCGCCTACTTCCGCTTCGCCTACGTCCCGGCGCCGCACAGCATCTACAAGGGCGTTCACAAGCTGGAGCCCGGCTGCATCCTGACCTTCCGCGGCGCGGCCGAGCCGGTGCGCACCGTCTACTGGTCGCTGGAGGGCGCGGTGCGGGCCGGCCTGTCCGACCGGCTGGACCTCTCCGACGAGGAGGCGGCCGACCAACTGGAGACGCTGCTGAGCGACGCCGTCGGCCGGCAGATGGTGGCCGACGTGCCGCTGGGCGCGTTCCTGTCCGGCGGCGTCGATTCTTCGACCGTGGTCGCGCTGATGCAGGCGCAGTCCGACCGGCCGGTGCGCACCTTCACCATCGGCTTCAAGGAAGCGGGCTACGACGAATCCGCCGACGCCCGCGCCGTGGCCGGGCACCTCGGTACCGACCACACCGAACTGACGGTGGAGCCCGGCCACGCGCTGGAGGTCATTCCTCGGCTGGCGGAGTGGTACGACGAGCCCTTCGCCGACGCCTCGCAGATCCCGACCTTCCTGGTGTCGGAGATGACGCGCCGGTCGGTCACAGTCGCCCTGTCCGGCGACGGCGGCGACGAGCTGTTCGCCGGTTACACGCGCTATTTCCTGGGCTCCCGGCTGTGGCGGATGATGGGGCCGGTGCCGGCCGGGCTGCGCGGCGCCGCGGCGGGCCTGATCCGCGCCGTGCCGCCGGGGCGCTGGGACGCGCTGCTCGGCCGTCTGCCGGGCATACCGCGGTTGGCCGGCGACAAGCTGCACAAGCTGGCCGGCATCCTGGCGGCATCCGGCCCCGACGCGCTGTACCGGGGGCTGGTCAGCCAGTGGCACGACCCGGAGGCGCTGGTGCTCGGCGGGCGCGAGCCGCATGGCCTGCTGTGGGACGACCGCCTGCCGGGCGCCGTGCCCGACTTCGTCGAGCGCATGCAGCGCCTCGACGCCGGCACCTACCTGCCGGACGACATCCTCGCCAAGGTGGACCGCGCCAGCATGGCGGTGGCGCTGGAGGCGCGGGTGCCGCTGCTCGACCACCGCGTGCTGGAGTTCGCCTGGCGTCTGCCGCTGTCGCAGAAGATCCGCGGCGGGCAGGGCAAATACCTGCTGCGCCAGGTGCTTTACCGCCACGTGCCGCGGGAGCTGATCGAGCGGCCGAAGATGGGCTTCGGCGTGCCCATCGACGGTTGGTTGCGCGGCCCTCTGCGCGACTGGGCTGAAGGCCTGCTGGACGAGCGCCGGCTTCGCGAGGACGGTCTGCTGGACGTCGTCACCGTGCGGCGCACCTGGGCTGAGCACCTGTCGGGCCGGCGCAACTGGCAATATCGGCTGTGGGCGGTGCTGATGTTCCAGGCCTGGAAGGCGCACTGGGACAAGGCCCCGGCCGCCGTTGAACTCCCCGCGAGCGCCGCATGAGCACCGACCAGCCCAAGCCGCCCGGCAAGGCGAAGTCCGCCGACCGCCAGGAGCGTCTGGCCGAACGCCTGCGCGAGAACCTGAAGAAGCGCAAGGAGCAGGCGCGGGCACGCGAGCAAAAGGGCGAGGAGGGAAAGGGGACGTAGCCCGCTCGCGACCGGGGGCAGCAATCGTTTGCGTCGGCTTTCGGGTGGTGGGGCGCAACGGTGACTTCTGTATCTGTCGACCTGTTGTCTGTATCTGTCGACCTGTTGTCGCCGGTGTGCGCATGGGGGTGAGGATGCGGCTTCCGGCTTGGCTTCTGCTTGTTCTTGCACTCGTTTGCAGCCCCGTCCGGGCATGGTCCGGTGAGTGGACCCGCGAGGACAAGGCCCTCTGGATGAACCTGGGCGTCGGCGCCGTAGCACTGGGCTGGGGGGCGTGGTCCTGGGATTGGGGAACGTCCGGGCCGCGCTTCCAGGATGAGGGCTGGTTCGGCCGCACTACGACCGAGGGCGGCGCCGACAAGCTCGGCCATGCATGGTCGGGCTATGCGTTCAGCCACCTGTTCGCCAATCGGTACGAGCACTTCGGCTATGACCGCAGCGAGGCGGCGCGCTATGGCGCGTTATCCTCGCTGGGCGTCATGGGGCTGATCGAGGTCGGCGACGCCTTCAGCGACTATTACGGATTCTCCTACCAGGACATGCTGTTCAACGTGGCGGGTGCGGCGTTGGGCTACGTGTTGTGGGAGTACCCGGAGATCAAGCGGAAGGTGGATTTCCGCGCGGAGTACAATCCGTTCCCGAGCGGCAAGCGCCAATTGGACGTCACCACCGACTACCAGCGCCTGAAATACCTCGTCGCCATCAAGGCCGACGGGTTCGAGGCCGTCACCAACCCGTGGCTGCGCTATCTCGAGTTCCATGTCGGTTATTACGCGCGCAACTATGCGGACTACCGCGGGCCCGGCTCGGCCGACCGACGGGAGCGGCATCTCTACGTCGGCATCGGCCTCAATCTGACCAAGCTGCTTTCGCCGTACGTCAACACCGGGGGCGTCCTGAACTACGTCCAGGTGCCCTACACCTACGTCAGCGCGGATCGCAACCTCGACCGGCGGTGACCGCAACCCCATGTCGCGATTTTCGCACGGGAGCACGCTTGAGCGCCCGTAAGCACTCAGCTACAAACCCCTGATCCGATCTTTCGTATGGGGAGTGTGGGGCGATGGGCATCATGCCGGATAGCTGGATACGCGACATGGCCGTGACCAAGGGCATGATCGAGCCCTTCGTCGACCGCCAGGAGCGCGCCGGCGTGATTTCCTACGGGCTCAGTTCCTACGGCTACGACGCGCGCGTCGCCGACGAGTTCAAGATCTTCACCAACGTCGACAACGCCATCGTCGACCCGAAGAAGTTCTCGGACAACAGCTTCGTCGACCGCAAGACCGACGTCTGCATCATCCCGCCGAACAGCTTCGCCCTGGCCCGCACGGTGGAGTATTTCCGCGTGCCGCGCGACGTGCTGGTGATCTGCTTGGGCAAGAGCACCTACGCCCGCTGCGGCCTGATCGTGAACGTTACCCCGCTCGAGCCGGAGTGGGAGGGCCACGTGACCCTGGAGATCTCCAACACCACGCCGCTGCCCGCCAAGGTCTACGCCAACGAGGGGCTGTGCCAGTTCCTGTTCCTCAAGGGCGACACGGTGTGCGAAACCTCGTACGCCGACAAGTCCGGCAAGTACATGGGCCAGAAGGGCGTCACGCTGCCGCGTCTTTAGATGCGGCGGGAGCGCTTGTAATCCGGCCTCGGCAACACCATCCCTACAGCACCAGCAAAGTCATAGGTCCCATGGATAGGATCCGTATCCGCGGCGGTAACCCCCTGCGCGGCGTCATCGAGGTCGGCGGCGCCAAGAACGCGGCGCTGCCGCTGATGACCGCGAGTCTGCTCACCGACGAGACGCTGGTTCTCAAGAACCTGCCGATCCTCGCGGACATCAACACGCTGTGCAACCTGCTGCTTCAGCACGGCGTGGCGATCCATCTCGCGGGCGCCGGCGGCAAGTGCGCCGGCCGCGTGATCGAACTGACCGCGCGCAACCTCACCAACACCACGGCGCCGTACGACCTGGTGCGTAAGATGCGCGCCAGTGTCCTGGTGCTGGGTCCGCTGGTCGCCCGTTGTCACGAGGCGCGGGTGTCGCTGCCCGGCGGCTGCGCCATCGGCGCGCGGCCCGTCGACCTGCACATCAAGGGCCTGCAGGCCATGGGCGCGGACATCGAGCTGGACCGCGGCTACATCGTCGCCAAGGCGCCGGGCGGGCTCAAGGGGGCGGAGTTCGTCTTCCCCAAGGTCTCCGTCGGTGCCACCGAGAACCTTCTGATGGCCGCCACCTTGGCGAAGGGTGAGACGGTGCTGGTCAACGCCGCCCGCGAGCCGGAGGTGATCGACCTCGCCCACTGCCTGGTCGCCATGGGCGCCGACATTTCGGGCATCGGCACCGACACGCTGCGCATCCGCGGAGTCGAGCGGCTGCACGGCGCCACGCACGCCGTGGTTCCGGACCGCATCGAGACGGGCACCTACGTGATGGCCGCCGCCATCACCGGCGGCGACCTGGAGATTGCCAACACGCGGCTCGACCTGATCCAGTCGGTGGCCACCACGCTCCAGCAGGCCGGGGTGACGTTCACCGAGACGGAAAACGGCGTGCGCGTCGCCCGCGCCAACGGCGAGCTGCACGGCGTCGACGCCATGACCGAGCCGTTCCCGGGCTTCCCCACCGATCTTCAGGCCCAGATGATGGCGCTGATGAGCACGGCGCGGGGGGCTGCGATGATCACTGAAACGATCTTCGAGAACCGCTTCATGCACGCGCCGGAGCTGATGCGCATGGGCGCGCGTATCACCGTGCACGGCGCCTCGGCGCTGGTGCGCGGGGTCGAGCGGCTGACCGGTGCGCCGGTCATGGCCACCGACCTGCGCGCGTCGGTGTCGCTGGTGCTGGCCGGGCTGGCGGCCGAGGGTGAGACGACGGTCAACCGCGTCTACCACCTCGACCGCGGCTACGAGCGGATCGAGGAGAAGCTGGCCGCCTGCGGCGCCGACATCGAGCGCATCGGCGGCGATGGTGACGACTGAGGGCTGGGGCCCGAAGAACAGGGTGGGAGAGCCATGACCACGTCGATCCGAATGCGTGCGGAAGACCAGGAAGACCTGAAGGTCGTCTCCACCTGTCTCCAGGACGCCATCGTGCCGATCGGCGACATGTGCTACCTGCCCGACGAGAAGCGGTTCGTGGCGGTGGTCAGCCGCTTCCGCTGGGAGGCCTGCGGCCGCCCACACCAGGGCCTCGGCCCCACCGCCGAGGACGACGAGCTGTACCCCTATGAGCGCGTGCAATGCGGCGTACGCTTCGAGGGGGTGACCGGCGTCAAGACGCGCGGCCTCGATCTCAAGGACCGCAAGCAGTTCCTGGAGCTGTTGTCGGTGGAGGCGGTGGAGGGCGGCGTCACCCTGCACTTCGCCGGCGGCGGCTGCATCCGCCTGGACGGCGGAGCGTGGCATTGCCTGATCGAGGATCTCGGCGAGCCTTGGCCGACGGCGTGCAAACCCTGCCATCCCATCGACGAGTAGCGGGCGAGGCGTAGCCGTTGCAGGTGGCGACGGTTGGTCGCGTGCGCCTGTTGTCGGGGCATGGACACTCGTGCCACGCCCTGGCCAACCACCGAAGCCGAAGCCCGTGCCGTGCAGGAGCGCCTGCGCGGACGGGTGATCGCGCGCGACGAATTCCCGCCCCTGCGCCGTGTGGCGGCGGTGGACGCGCACTACAGCGAGCAGGACGGCCGTACCTGGGCCGCCGTCGCCGAAATGGACCCGAACACGCTGGAACTGACGCGCAGCGTGCTGCTGGCGCGGCGTACAGTCTTTCCCTATGTGCCGGGGCTGCTGTCCTTCCGCGAGGTGCCGGCCATGGCGGCGGCGCTGGCGCTGCTGCCGAAGCCGCCGGACCTCGTGCTGGTGGACGGGCAGGGAATGGCGCACCCGCGCCGGCTGGGGCTGGCCTGCCACCTCGGCGTGGTCACCGGGCTGGCGACCATCGGCGTCGCCAAGTCGCGCCTCGTCGGCCGCTACGAGGAACCGGGGTGGGAGCGGGGCTCGTCCTCACCGCTCTGGCACCGCAAGGAGATCGTCGGGGTGGCGCTGCGCACGCGCGACGGCACCAACCCGCTGTTCGTCTCGGTCGGGCATCGCGTGGGTCTGGAGACCTGCGTGGAGCTGGTGCTGCGCTTCACGCCCAAATGGCGCCTGCCGGAGCCGATCCGGCTGGCCGACGCGATCTCCCGCATGCATGGCTAGCCGGGGTGGTTCAACACCACCCGGGCGAGGCGCGGCAGCAGGTCCTCCCACCCCTCCAGCTCGACCGTCCCGGCCACCCTGGGCGCGCCGGCGAGGGCGAACACCGGCTTGCCGAACTGTAGACCGTAGGCGATCTCGGACAGGGTACCGTTGCTGCCGCCGACGGCGATCAGGCACAGCGCGGCGCGGGCGATGATGGCGTTGCGGGCGACACCGATGCCGGTGGCGACGGGGACGCCGACAAAGGCATTGGCGCCGTCCCAGTCCTCGCCGGGCAGCAGGCCGATGGACAGTCCCCCGGCCCCCGCCACGCCGCGGCACACTGCCTCCATCACGCCGGCGCAGCCGCCGCACAGCACGGTCAACCCCAGTCCGGCCAGCCCGGCGCCGATCGCCTCGGCAAGGGCGTACTGCGCTGGCGTTGGTTCGCGCGGGCCGATGACGCCGACCGGCGGCCGGCACGGGGAGCCGCTCTCGCGCTGGAGCCAGCGCAACGCTGCGGCATCGTCCAACGCGGTCATCCCGGACGGCGGTCCGGCGGCCGCCCAGGTGCGGCGCACCGGGTCGAAACGGCGACCGGATTCATCCAGCAACGTGCGGCGGTCGGTGTCGAGCATCCACATGCCGGCACTATGCCACAAGGCTCAGCGATGGGCGAAGATGCCATCCTGCAGGCGCTGCATGTCGAAGGGGCCGAGGGCCTGGAGCTGTTCGGGGGTGGTCGGCAGGCGCACCACGCCGAATGCCTGGTCCACCGTGGCGAGCGCCCAGGGATAGGCGTAGGGCCCGCCGGCTCCGCCATCCGGGACGATGACCACGGCAAGCGGTACGCCGTCACGCCCGAACACCAGATCGGTCACCGTGCCGAACGCTCGCCGCCGGCCGAGGTGCACCGGCCGACCCATGAGATCGGAAACCCGCCAGGCGCCAGCGGCGCGCCCGATGGCTGCGCTGTTGCGGATCAGCCCCGGTACGTCGGCATCGATGGCCTGGACGATGACGGTGTCGGGATCGGGGCCGACCTCCACTTCGGACCAGGGAACGAGGAACTCCGCCTCGCCGAGGCCCAGCATGCCGCTGACCTCCACCGCCGCCGCCCGGATCTGGCCGTCGGCGCCGACGACGAGATCACGCACCGCGCCCAGTTCGTCGCCGCGCAGCCCCTGCACGTCGGCGCCGATCAGCGCGCCGGCCCGCCAGCCGGCGTAGAGCGGCCGGTAATCCCACCGGTCCTGCGCCTGGGTAGGTGCCGACGGCAGCACGGCCAGCACCTCCACAACCAGGACCAGGGCGGCCAGCATGGAGCCGAGCCTCGTCATCATGGTGATGAACCCCTCCAGGTTCGGGCGGTTCCGATGGAACCCCTTCGGGGCAGGCCGGTTGCTGGCGCATAGGCTGAACTGAGAAGCGAGTGAACCATGGCGAAGAGCTTGAATGGCAAGACCGTGGCCGTGCTGGCCACCGACGGGTTCGAGCAGTCCGAGCTGCTGGAGCCGGTGAAGGCGCTGAAGGACGCCGGGGCCGCCGTGCACGTGGTGTCGCCGAAGGCCGGGTCCATCCAGGGCTGGAAACACCACGACAAGGGCGACATGGTACCGGTGGACGTCACCCTCGACCAGACGGACGCCGGGCGCTACGACGCGCTGATGCTGCCGGGCGGAGTGATGAACCCGGACGCGCTGCGCCTGGAGCCGAAGGCGATCGCCTTCATCCGCTCCTTCGTGGAGGCGCAGAAGCCCATCGCCGCCATCTGCCACGGGCCGTGGACGCTGATCGACGCCGGTGGCGTGAAGGGCCGGCGCGTCACCTCCTGGCCGTCGCTGAAGGCCGATCTGACGAACGCCGGCGCCACCTGGGTGGACGAGAGCATGGTCGTCGACCGCGGGCTGGTCACCTCGCGCAAGCCGCAGGACCTGCCGAACTTCTGCCCGAAGATGGTCGAGGAGTTCGCCGAAGGCCGCCACGGCCGGCAGCACGCGGCGGAGTAAGGGCGAGTCAACCTCCAACCCTGCCCCCAACCCTGAACGCGGTCGCCCGCAAGGCGGGCGACCGCGGTCCGCCTGCGGGTGCCCTCGGCGTCCGTCCGGGTCCATACCCCCCGCCTGGGGCCGGGAAGAGACCCGGGTTTACGCGTTCACCAGCGGCGACAGTCCGTTCTGGATCGCCCACACCGCCGCCTGGGTGCGGTTCTGGGCGTTGATCTTCCGCATCACATTCTTGAAGTGCATCTTCACCGTGGATTCGGTGATGTGCAGGTTGCGGGCGATCGCCTTGTTGGATTGTCCGGCGAGCAGGCAGCGCAGGATCTGCACCTCGCGCTTGGACAGCTCGTTGTTGGCCGGGGTCGGGCGCGGTGGGGCGGGGCGTTCGTTGGCGCCTGCGATCAGCAGGCTGGCGACGTGCGTCGGATAGACCACCTCGCCCAGCATGACGAGTTGCAAGGCGCGCAGCAGGGATTCGCTGGACATGGACTTGTTGAGGAAGGCATCGGCCCCGGCCTTCAGCGCCATCGACAGCGACCGGTCCAGCACGTCGTCGGCAAGTACGGCGATGCGCGCACCGGTGGCTCCGCGCAGCCGCTTGATCCCGCTGATCTCATCGGCCGAGCCGTCCTGCAGCGCCATGACGATGAGGTCGGGCTCGGTGCCCCTGTCGACGGCGGCTGCCGCATCGGCCCCATCCACCGCATAGTGGCATACTCGGAAGGGGCCACTGCTTATGAGCGTACCAAGGGCCGCCGAGAAAAGCCGATCATGATCGACGAGCATCACGTTCCAAGTTTCCATCGAGAGTCCTCCGTGACGCCACTTGGGCGTGCATTCATAGTTGAAAATCATCCTGTTTTATAGGGTGCGAAAAGCTGAAAAATCGTCGTGCATTGTTCCGAAAATACGGACTTTACGTAGAATGCGTAAGTGTTTTATACGAGCGTCAGTGAGAGCTGCAAGGAACTTCCGTGGTGCGGGTGTGCGTGGTGCTCGACTTTCACGGTATTCCGCTCTGTTCAATGGAAAAGAATTTTGATCTAATCGGGGGGAGGCTGCGACACGACAGTGGCCGACAGGTCGCTGAATCGGCTTCTATGCCGGCTCGTCTGGCCCGCCGCAGCAGGATGAAGGTGACGATACGATGGAAGTACAGGTGCGTTCGGTTGCCAATGAGCGAGCCTTGCGCAGCAGGCCGCGCAAGTTCCTCGTCGTGGATGATCACCCGCTGGTGCGGCACGGCTTCGCGTTATCGGTGAGCGAGATCCACCCCGGCGCGCAGGTCCTGGAGGCCGGCTCGCTGGCCGACGCGATGGACATAGTGTCCCGCACGCGCGACCTGACGCTGGTCCTGTTCGACCTCAGCCTTACCGACCGCAACGGGCGCGACGGCATGCGCCGCATGATCGAGGCACTGGGTGGCGTGCCGCTGCTGGTCATTTCCGGCTCCGACGAGGTGGTCGACATCGTCGACAGCGTGCGCATGGGGGCCAAGGGCTACATCCTCAAGACAAGTTCGACGGCGGTGCTGGAGCACGCAATCTCCCTGGCACTGACAGGCGAGACGTTCCTGCCGCTGCCGCGCGCCGTGCTCAGCGGCAACGTTGCGGCCGATGCGGCGCGCCCGACCGGGCAGATCCTCGACCGCCTGACCGACCGCCAGCGCGACGTCTTCCAGCTGCTGCTGGCCGGGCATTCCAACAAGGAGATCGCCCGCGAACTGGGCGTGCTCGAAGGCACGGTGAAGGTGCACGTGCGTGCCATCATGCAGAAGCTGGGCGTGCGCAACCGCACTCAGGTGGCCGTGGTGGCGGCCCGCAGCGGCTGCTTCCCCGACGAGGTGTAGGGCTTCCTATGCCGGAGGAGGGCGCGGCGGGGCCGCCCGCCGCGCCAGCCGCACCCAACCGCCGGCGATGAAGGCTGAGATGAAGAACGCGGCGCCGAATGTCGCGTAGATCATTGCTCCCAGCGACGCAACGATCAGCGCCGGCAGGCTGAAGAGCATCGTCATTAAGGTCTGCGTGCCCCCGTCGATCTCGCCGAAATACTCCGGGAACCGCTCGGTCACCGTGGCCGTGGTGAAAAGCAGGTAGAACCAGATGGCCGTGCGGCTGCCGATCTGCAGTGCGACATGCGAACGCCCGAACTCCTCGTGCGTGCGGGGCCAGGCGACGGCGCCGGAGATGGTGCCGCACAGCGCGACGGCTCCATAGGCGAGGGGATCGGCCCGCAGATCGAGAAGCGTCGTGAACCCCGCGTAGAAGACAATCGCGGCGAGCGCCACGGTCAGCGCGTACCCCAGTGCCGTGGCGCCATCCCTCATACGCGTCCGCCTCTGCTGTCCCACGATCATAGACGCTGCCACTCCGGCACCGGACAAACTTGGACGAGGTACTCACATAGGGTTAATCCACCTTGCGCCCAGGGGTCCCGCTTCCATTCGATTCGTTATTCCTCCCGATCCCTTCTCCCACTCTCAGCAGGAGAAGGGAGAGCGCCAGATGCGCAGAAGAGTTGAACCGCAGAGACGCGGAGGCACGGAGATTGAATCCTCTGTGCCTCCATATCTTTTGTGGAGGCGGGCTGGAGTCGGCGCCGCGCGGCATGGCATACTCCCGCGCGGGCTATTAGAGCATTTTGCGGGATGCACTAGTCCGCTCAATGATCTCACACCCATTCCCGGCGGCGATCCGGAAACTGGGGCCATCCGTTCCTTGAAGGGTTTCATTTGGTGATCGGCGTCTTCGATTCCGGGCATGGCGGGCTGACGGTGCTGCGGGCCCTGGTGGATGCGGCTCCCGGCCGGCCGTTCGTGTATCTCGGCGACCATGCCGCCGCCCCCTACGGGCGGCGCAGCGACGAGGAGATCTACGCGCTCACCATCCGCGGCGTGGAGCGCCTGTTCGAGCAGGGCTGCGGATTGGTCGTGCTGGCGTGCAACACGGCGTCGGCGGTGGCGCTGCGCCGGCTCCAGCAGACATGGCTGCAGGGCGCCCATCCCGGGCGCAACGTGCTGGGCGTGCTGGTGCCGATGGTCGAGGCGATCACCCGCGTTCCCTGGATGCTCGAGGCGCCGCTCGCCGACCGCCTACCGGAGCCGCGCACGGTCGGCGTCTTCGCCACGGCCGCCACCGTAGCTTCCGGCTCCTTCCCGCGCGAGATCGGTAAGCGCGCGCCGGACGTCACCGTCGTCCAGCAGGCGTGCCCGAACCTCGTGCCGCTCATCGAGGAAGGTGCCCCCGATGCCGCCATCTGGCCGGCGGTTCGCGGCTACGTGGCGGCGCTGATCGAGCAGTTGCGGGGTGAGCGGCTCGATTCCGTGGTGCTCGGTTGCACGCATTACCCGCTGGTGGCGCATCTCTTCGCCGAGGCGCTGCCCACGGGGGTCGAGGTGCTGTGCCAACCTACCCTGGTCGCCCGTTCCCTGGAGCACTACCTGGAGCGCCACCCGGAATACGCGCCGGCGGCGGGCGAGGGGCCCGCAAGCCCGCGCTTTTTCACCACGGGCGACGCCGCCCGCGTCAGTGCGCTGGCCGGCCGCTTCTTCGGCCGCCCGACGCCGTTCGAAGCCTTGAGTCCCTGAACCTGCCCCGTTGGCGGGGAACCTCCGACTTGGCCGTGCTGTTCACAGGGCAAGTGTTCCGTCGAGACGGAGAACCCCCGCATGCGACAGTTCCCGTGCAGCAATGGTCTGCTGGGCGCCACCCTGATTCTGGGCGCGCTGGCCGCGACGTCGGCCGCCGCGCAACAGCCCTGTCCCGACCTCGAGCGCCTGGACCAGCGCATCGCCGCGCTGGAGTCCAGCGGTGCGATCAATCCGCCCCCGACGCCGGCGGAAATCGGCGGCCTGCGCGCGCTGCGGCAGTCGGCGGTGCGGCTCTCCCAGGCCGGCCAAGTCGACGCCTGCGCCGTCCTGGTGCGCACCGGGCTGGCGGCGGCGCGCAACATCGAGGCGCCGCAGGCCGTGGATGCCGATGACCTGCACAAGATAAAGCTGCGCGGTGCCGGCGGCGAGGACGTCGGTTCCATCGACGACGTGATGATCGACCCGACCACCGGCCGCATCGCCTACGGCATCGTCGAACTGGGCGGGTTCCTCGGCCTTGGCCAGCGCCAGTTCCCGGTGCCCTGGGCGGCGTTCCAGCCGATCGCCGGCGGGCAGGAGCTGGTGCTCAACGTGCCGAAAGACCGGTTGGTCGGGGCACCGCAGTTCAGCGGCTCCAACCGGCCGAACATGGCGGATCGGCAGTGGGCCCTGGCGGTGCACACCTACTATGGCGTTCCACCCTATTGGCTGCAGGACATTGCGGCGCTGCCGCTGGCCAACGCCGCTACCGGCACCGACGCCGTCTCCCGGCTGAACCAGCAGGTGCAGCAGTTGAGCCAGGAGGTCACGCGGCTCAACCAGGAGTTGGCGCAGGCCCGCGCCGCGCCGGCCGCTACGGCGCCCGCCACCGGCTCGACCTCCGGCGACACCCCCGGCACTCCACCGGGCGGTACCGGGGCCTCCGGCACGCCGCAGAAGCAATGAACGTGTTCAGGAGCGAGGAGGCAGCGATGGCGTACCACACGGACGATTTCGACCGCATGATCAACGTGAGCCACACCGAACGGCTGGCGTCGCTGGTCGGTGGCGGCATCCTCGCGGTACTCGGCATGCGCCGGCCCAACATTACGGGGGCGGTCATGGCGCTGGCGGGCGGGGCACTGGTGGCGCGCGGGTTGACCGGCTATTGCCCTGTCTACGGCCTGATGGAGGACTGGAACGAACGCCATGACCGCACCATCCCCGCCCAGGACGTGGGCGAGGGGCGCAACCAGTTCGCCCGTCACCCCGGCGACATCTACTCCGACTGCGACGAGACGGTGGACGAGGCGTCGAAGGAGTCCTTTCCGGCGAGCGACCCGCCCTCCTTTTCGCCCGGCACTACCTGATCGGCACACGGCCGGCACAGGCCCTCCCCCCTCGGGGGAGGGCCTTTTTGCGTGCTCGGGGCAACGAGCTTTCCGCAGTCGCGAATGTTGAGGGGGCCACGATCCAGCGAGAAACCGCGCTTTCTTGTCGCTTTTGTTACAGTATTCGTAAGTTGCGCGGCCCCATCTCGTGCTCTATGCTGCATCGCACAACCCGAACGCTGCGACTGGGAAGGAATGTTTTTCCGTGCCCGGCACTGCATGAGTACTTAGTCATGCAATGATGCGCGGTGCGGACAGACAGACCGGACAACAACTCGGCTGCCATTCCTTAGCATCCTGATGGGGAATACCTGATGACCACGATGATCCCTGCCGCCGCCAGCCTCGCCGGCAAGAAGGGCCTGATCCTCGGCATCGCCAACGACCAGTCCATCGCCTGGGGTTGCGCTAAGGCGTTCAAGGCGCTGGGCGCCGACCTGGCGATCAGCTACCTGAACGAAAAGGCCAAGCCGTACGTCGAACCGCTCGCCAATGAGATCAAGGCCGAGATCTTCGAGCCGGTCGACGTCACCGGCGAGGGCCAGCTCAAGGCCATGTTCGAGAAGATCGGGGAGAAGTGGGGCAAGCTCGACTTCGCGCTGCACTCCATCGCCTTCGCTCCGCGCGAGGACCTGCACGGCCGCGTCACCGACTGCACGCGTGACGGCTTCTCGGCGGCGATGGACATCTCCTGCCACTCGTTCATCCGCATGGCCCGGTACGCCGAACCGCTGATGAAGGACGGCGGCTCACTGTTCACCATGTCCTATTTCGGCTCCCAGCGCGTCATCGAGAACTACGGCGTCATGGGACCGGTGAAGGCCGCGCTGGAGTCCGTGGTGCGCTACTTGGCCGTCGAGCTGGGCCCTAAGGGCATCCGCGTGCACGCCATCTCGCCGGGCCCCATCAAGACTCGCGCGGCATCGGGCATCGCCCACTTCGACGAGCTGATGGCCAAGGCCGCCGACCGGGCGCCGGAGCAGCGCCTGGTCACCATCGAAGAGGTCGGCTATACGACCGCCTTCCTTGCCACCGACGGGGCCAAGGGCATCACCGGCGCCACCACCTACGTGGACTGCGGCTACTCGATCGTCGGTTGACGAAGTCGCGGCCGACCGATTCCGAAATCATGCGCCACAGGGGCGGGAGCTACGCTTCCGCCCTTTTTGCGTGTGCGGCGCAGGTGCGTCAAATTGCCGTGCGCGCCCGTGCTTCATTCTTGGTAACCGTGGACCACGCGTAATCTTCCGACAGGCGCCCATGGGGTCCGGAGGAGGTATGAGTGCCATAGCGTGGCGTCGGCAGCTCAGTGTCGGGCAGCCGTCCATCGACGAGGACCACAAGCACCTGATCGAGTACCTGAACGAGCTGGATGCGGCGCTGAACGCCGGCGTCTACCTGCCCGCGCGCGTCGCCAAGACGCTGATGAAGCTGCTGGAGTACACGCAGCAGCATTTCCGGCGCGAGGAGCAGATCATGGAGACGGTTCGCTTCCCGAAGCTGGAGGATCACAAGCGCCAGCACCAGAAGGCGGTGAAGGCCATAAGCGACCTGTCCAACGTCTTTGCCAGGGAACCAACCCGCGCCAACGGCGAGCGCATCTACGCCTTCACCGCCGACTGGCTGGTGACCCACATCATCATGGAAGATACGCGGATCGCCCCGTACGTTCGCGGAGTGTGGCTGTAGGACGGTGCCGACTAAAACGCTGTGTGCTTCCGCCCCTCCGCCTGGTGCCAAGCCCATTCCACGATGGCGCACAGCAGGCGCTCCAGGCAGGGGCGCACCTGCGCGGCCCGGTCGTCGCTGTAGCGGAAGGGCGGGGCCTCGTCCATGTAGGTGTGCTGGCTCAGCTCGAGCTGGACGGTGTGGATGCCCTCCTCCGGCCGGCCGTAGGCGCGCGTGATGTAGCCACCCTTGAAGCGGCCGTTCAGCACGCTGGTGTACGTCTCGCTGACGGTCAGCACGTTCATCAGTCGGCCGACCAGCTTCGGTGCGGCGGTGAGTCCGTCGCCAGTCCCCAGGTTGAAGTCGGGCAGCCGCCCCTGGAAGAAGCGCGGGACCTGCGAGCGGATCGAGTGCGCGTCGAACAGCACGGCGACGCCGAACCGGTCGCGCAGCGCCACCAGTTCGCGCTGCAACTGCTCGTGATAGGGGCGCCAGTACGTTTCGATGCGATGTTGCACCTCGGCGTCGTCGGGCTCCTCGCCAGGCTTGTAGATCGGCTCGCGTTCGAAGGTGGTGAGCGGGCAGAGCTCGGTGTTGTCGGCCCCGGCGTACAGCGCCGCACCCACCGGGTCACGGTTGAGGTCGATCACGTAGCGTGAGTGGGTCGCCTTCAGGAAGCCTATGCCGAGCGCCGGGGCGAAGTGGTACAGGCGATCCAGGTGCCAGTCGGTGTCCGGCACGGCCAGCGCCGCCTCGGTCATTCGCGGCGCCAGGTCGGGCGGGATCGCCGCGCCGACGTGCGGGATGCTCAACAGGACCGGGGTCTCACCGGGTTGGAAGCGGAAGGTTTCCATGACAGACCCTTGGGTTGCGCATCGATCTTGCTGCAATGCACAAGATATATGCGGCCGAAACGGCGGTCGGTCAAATCCGATTGCGATTTTATGACATTCCGAAAGGAACGATCAAGCCGAGGGGTCGGATTGCACGTCGGCGTCGAGGTCGCCCTCGCTCTCCGCCACATGGTCGACCATGTCGGAGAGCACGCGGCGGATGTGCTCGTCGGTGATCAGGTAGAAGACGCGGTTGCCGCGCCGTTCCGCCTGGATCAGGCGCCCGGCGCGCAGCAGGCGCAGATGGTGGCTGACCAGCGACGGCGACAGCCCGAGTGCCGACGCCATGTCGCTGACCGATGTCGGCGTCTCCAGGCAGGCGAGGATGATGCGCAGCCGACTGGTATCGCTCATCAGGCGGAACATATCGGCCAGCTCGGCGGTCTGGTCCTCGGTGATGCGCAGGTGCGCGGGCTTGTCCTTGGGAACGCCCTTCAGCATGCGGGGGCTCGGCTCCGGTCGATGGTCTGCCCGAGATCGTGTGGCAAAAGATCATATAGCGACGCCGGACTGCTGCGCCATCGGCGCCTTACCCAACTTTTGTCGTTACCGCGCCCCGCCGCAGGTATGGTTTTTTTGGGGAGTTGACGGAGGCTCCGGACTTCGGAACAATTCGCGACAAAAGAGAACCGTCGCAGGACGGCTGAACGCAAGGGGAGGAAAGCCATGACGACGCGCCGTCAGGTGCTGTTGCCGCTGGCGTTGGTGCCGATCGCCGGGATGGCCGTGTGGGCCGGCGGCTCGGCCGAACCGACGCATCCCGTGGGCCGTTTCCATCTCGCCCTCGACGAGTTCACCGCGCTGTGGCGCGATCTGGCTGACGTGCACCTGGCCGGTGCCACGTCCAAACCCGCATTTCCGGACAAGGTCAAGGCGCTGGACGGGGCCGTGGTGAAGCTGCGCGGCTTCATGGTACCGCTGTCCGATGGGGGGCCGCAGCGCCGCTTCATCCTGGCCGCCAACCCGGTGGGGTGTCCGGCCTGCGAACCACCGAATCCGGCCTCCATGCTGCACGTCCACATGCGCGCCCCGGCGGCCGAGACGCGCGAACCCGTGGTGGTCGCCGGCACCTTGCGGCTCAGGCCGCACGAGGGATTGTTCTACCGCCTGGAGCAGGCGTCGGTCAGCTACGGCTGAGGCTCAATCGAACAGCAGGCCGCGCCCGCGCGTCTCCAGCGGCACCGGGCCGGCCACCGACGCCACGAGGTCCCCCAGCCCGGCGAAGCGCACGTTGCTGCGCGCCATCAGCAGGCCGTCGCAGCGCGCCGTGACCGGCGTGCGCGCCGCCCCCGGGTCGGCGGCGGTGGGATCGACGATCTCCGCCACCACGTCGCCGGCGGCCACGCGGTCGCCGACCTGCTTGCGGAATGCGATGACGCCCGAGGTAGGGGCGGTGAGCCGGTCGAGGCCGGCCAGCGGCGTTGCTTCGCACGCCAGCGCCGGCAGCGAGCCGGGATCCCCGGCGACCAGACCTCGACGGACCAGGATGCGCAGGATGGCGCGGGCGTCCGCCTCGGCCTGCGCGTCCGACACGTCGGCCTTGCCGCGCAGTTCGACGGTGGCGGCGAGGCAGGCGGGCGGTATGGGCGTCTGCGGTCCCAGCCGCTCGGCCAGCGTCCACCAGGGCGACGCGCACGCCTCGTCAAACGGATCACCGCCCGATGAGCGCGCCAGCAGCACGGCGCGGCAGCCCAGCTCCGCCGCGAGGTCGGCGGCGTCCGGCCACAGCGCCTCGCCGGTGTAGAGATGCAGGACCGCTTCCGTGTCGCAGTGCAGGTCGAGTACCAGGTCGGCGTCCAGCGCCAGTCCGAGCAGGGTGTGGCGCAGTGCGGCGATCTCGTCGACTGGGAACAGCGTTGCGTGCGCTTCGCGCAGGGCTTGGCGGACGAGCGGCACGTTGGCGGCGGCATCCGGCCCCAGACGGCCGCGCAGGCGCTCTTCGGCGGCCGGTGCCAAGTCGGGGAAGGAGCGGTTGAAGTTGCCGCCGCTGGCCAGCCCATGGCGGCCGATCAGCGTGCCCTCCACCACCTGGGCCAAGCCGACGGGGTTCGCCATGGGCACCACGACCACCTCGCCGGTCACCCTCGCCGATCCCAGCAGGCGGATGAGGTGGTGCGCCACCAGCAGGCCCGGCGTCTCGTCGGCATGCAGCGCCGCCTGGATGTAGGCCTTGGGACCGGTTCCCGGCGCACCGAACCGGTGCACCGTCAGCGCGCGCCGGGTGCCGAGCCGTGCGCAGGGCAGGGGGAGTTCCTCGACCATTGTGCCTCCGGGTGCAGCCTGCCGACCACATAGCGCGCCCGGCGCTGCGCGTCGAGGGCGGGCGGCGAAATGCCCCTCCCCGGCACTCGCGGGGCGTGCGATCCTTGCTGCATGGTGTTCATTACGACATGGCGGGCGCAGGCGCTGTTTGCCGCGCTGGCGCTCTATGGGCTGCTGAGCGCGCCGGCGCCGCCGGCCGTGCGGCTGGTGGAGGCGGCCATCGGCGCGCTGCTGGTCGTCTGCGTCGGCATCGAACGCCCGCTGATGGCGGCGACCGGCCACGCGCTGCGATCCACCGCCCTGCCGCCGTGGGAATCAGTGGGGACGGCGGCCTTCGTCTGGCTTCTGTGGGCGCCGCTGGTGCGCGGCCTGACGCTCGGTTGGGAGCCGGAGGCCATCGTGCGAGACGTGGTGCCGCTGGTGTATCTGTTCCTTCCCGTGCTGCTGGTGCCGCTGCTGCGGTGCGCTGGGCCGCAGGCCGTGCCCCTGCTGGCGACCGGGCTGACGCTGGCCGGGGTGCTGTTCGTGCTGCGCTGGTGGCGGCACACGGAGTGGGGCTTCGACACCGTCGGTGCGCGGGCGATGGGGGACGGCACGCGCTATTTCCTTAACGCGCCATCGGTGCTGTTCGCGGCAGTGGTGCTGCCGATGACATCGTTGAGCCTGATGGCGCGCGGCGGCTGGTGGCGGTGGGTGCTGGCATTTGCACTGCTGGTGCCGGCGGCGCTGTGCCTGGGGGCGCTCGCCGGGGCGGTGCACCGGATGGCTCTGGGGGTGATGCTGCTGGCCTTCCTGGCGACGGTGCCTTGGTGGTGGCGCCGGGCACCGTGGGCGCTGGCGTGGGCGGCGGTGCTCGCCGCATCGGGCGCGGCGCTGTTCAGCGACGTGGCGCTGGGTGCCTTGGAACTGGTGGCCGAGAAGAACCGGCTGACCGGAGCCAGCGCCCGCGTCGAGGAGGCGATGGCGGTCCTGGAGCAGGCCGGACGCTCGCTTCCCGCCTTGCTGTTCGGCGACGGCTGGGGCGCCCTGATCGCCAATCCGGCCGTGGGCGGTTGGCGGGTGGCCTACACCCACACGCTGCTCAGCTACGCGCTGCTCAAGGCGGGGGTGCTCGGTGTGCTGGCCCTGACCGCCTATCTCGCGGGGCTGGTGCCGGGAGCGTTGGCGTTGCTGCGTGCCAACCCGCCGCTGGCGGCGGCGGTGCTGGCGCCGCTGTCGGTAGCGCTGAGCGCGCATACCAGCTTCAAGTATCTGGATTGCGGCCTGCTTCTCACGTTGATGGTCTTGGCGGCCGAGAAAGCCGAGCACAAAGGGTAATGGAATGGCTTTCTCACTATGTAGCGTGTGTTGCATACTCATGAATGCAACCATGTGGGGGCGTCCTTGCCGAAACCACCGTCGATCCTCTTCGTCAACCGGGTGTTCCCGCCGGACCGCGGGGCCAGCGGGCGTTGCCTCGCCGACTTGGCCGGGCGTGCGGCCCGTGCGGGTTGGCGCACCACCGTGCTTGCGGATGGCGGCGGGCCGGTGGAGGCGCCGCGCGGCGTGACCGTGCTGCGCACCGGCGGGGGCGGACTAGGGCGGCCGGGGGTTCGCGGCTACCTAGCGGCGTTGGCGCGTCTGGTGGCGCGGGGGACGGCCCTGCCGCGGCACGACTTGGTGGTCACCATGACCGATCCGCCGCTGCTGGCGCTGGCCGGACCGTTGCTGGCGCTCCGGCATGGCGCGACGCTGCACTGGTGCCACGACCTGTTCCCGGCGCTGCTGCCGGTGGTGAGCATGCGCCTGCCGGCGCCGCTCGCCCGGACGTTGGAGGCGGCCATGGCCGGTGCGTTGCGGCGCCACGACGCCGTCGTCGCCATCGGGCGCTGCATGGCGCAGCGGCTGAGCGAGCTGCGTGTGCCCGAGGAACGGATGAGCGTGCTGCCGAACTGGGGCGATCCGGCCATCCGGCCGCTGCCGCGCCGGGCGAGCCTGTTGCGCAAAGAGTTGGGGCTGGGGGAGCGCTTCGTCGTCGCCTACGCTGGAAATTTCGGGCTGGCGCACCCCCTTGGTGCGTTGCTGGACGCGGCGGCGGCGCTGCCGGAGATCGCCTTCCTGTTGGTCGGCGACGGGCGTGGCCATGCGGCGGTGGCCGAAGCGGCGTGCGGCCTGGAGAACGTGTACCGGCTGCCGTTCCAACCCGCTGTGCGGCTGGCCGACACGCTGGCCGCGGCGGACCTGCACGTTGCGGCCATGGACCCGCGCGCGGAAGGATTGCTGGTTCCCTGCAAGGTGGCGGGGGCGTTGGCCGCCGGGCGGCCCTGCCTGTTCCTCGGCCCACAAGGCAGCGAGGCGGCGTTGACGATTCGCGAGCACGGCTGCGGCATGGTGCTCGACCCGGCGGACTCCGCCGGGCTCGTGGCGACGCTGCGTTCCTATGCTGGCGACCCGGTACGGTGTACGGAGGAGGGAATGCTGGCGCGGACCGCCGCGGCGTGGGACGCCGATGCCGCGGCCACGCGGTTCCTGGCTCTGGCGGCGGCGCTGCTGCCGGTGCCGCGCGGCGCCGCCGTTGCCCTGGGGGCGGGGCATGGTTGACGCCGTGCAACCGTTCGCCAGTGCGCCGGGCGTCCGCAGTCTGGTGATGACGGTGCGCGTCGGCTGGCGCATCGTCGCGGTGTGCGTTCTGGCGGCGCTGGCAGTGGCCGTCTTGGGATTGCGGCTGATGCCGGCGGAGCATACCGCCAGCATGGTGGTCGGACCGACGGCGCGCACGGGGGTGGCGGCCATGGGGCCACGTGTCCCGCTGCACGGCGCCGAGGGCATGTTCGGCATGGCCGAGCCCGGGCCGGGCGACGAAACCCTGTCCGATTTCGCACGGTTCCTGGAACTGCTGGGGTCGGTGCCGGTGGCGGCGCGGCTGATGGCCGACCCGGCGGTGCCGCGGCAGCTCTTCCCTGAGCGCTGGGACGCCGCGACGGGCGGCTGGGCTCCGCCCGCCGGGGTGCTGCCGGCATTGAAGCGCCTGCTGCTGACGTTGGTCGGCCGCGAGGAGTGGGTGGAGCCTGACGCCGAGGTCCTTGCGGCGCGGATACGCGACCGGCTCGTCGTTTCCCAGGTCGGCACCGGGCCCATGCGGCGGCTGGTCTTCCGCCATGCCGAGCGTGGCTTCGCGCTGGATCTGCTCGGGCGCCTCGCCGCGGCGGCCGACGCGCACCTGCGGGCCGAGGCGGCGCGGCGCAGCGCCGCGCAGATCGCCTACGTGCGCGCCAAGCTCGCCACCGTCACGGTGACCGAGCACCGCCGGGCGCTCACCGACCTGATGGCTGAGCAGGAGCGCGTGTCCATGCTGATCGAGGTGGACCTGCCCTTCGCCGCCGACCCCATCGAGCCGCCCACGGCGATGCGGCTGCCGGATTGGCCGAACCCGCTGATGGTGCTGGCGGCGGCGCTGGTCGGCGGTCTGGTGGCCGGTGTCCTGTTGGCGACGCTGTGGATGCGGCGGGCATGATCCCCGTCTCGGTCGTGGTGATGACCCGGAACGAGGCGGCCAACCTGCCGGGCTGTCTTGCTGCGCTGGGGCGGTTCGCGCAGGTGTTCGTGGTGGACTCCGCCAGCACCGACGGCACGCCGGAGATCGCCGCGGTGCTTGGCGCCGTCGTGGTGCCGTTCCGTTGGGACGGCCGCTATCCCAAGAAGAAGCAATGGTGCCTGGAGACGCTGCCGTTCGCCCATGACTGGGTGCTGTACGTGGATGCCGACGAGCGGCTGACGCCCACCCTGGTGGAAGAGATCGCGGCGCTGATGGCGCGGAGGCCGGCGTGTGCCGGCTACTTCATCGAGGGGCGCCCGGTGTTCCTGGGCCGGCGGTTGCGGTTCGGCGCCGGCAACCTCAAGCTGGCGCTGCTCGATCGGCGACGGGCACGTTTTCCGGAGGTGCCGGACCTGGATGTAGCGTCCATGTGGGAGGTGGAGGGGCACTACCAGCCGGTCCTGGACGGCCCGGCCGGCCGGTTGCGCGCCCCGCTCTGGCACGCCGACGAGAAGCCGCCGTCGGCATGGTTCGAGCGGCACAACCGCTATTCGGACTGGGAGGCGGCGTTGCGGGCGGACGGGCGCATGACGGCGCTGATCGCCTTGGAGGGTAGCCGGCGGCGCCGGCTGAAGTGGCTTCTGGATGGTGTGCCGCTGCGCCCGCTGGCGGTCTTCCTGCACGGCTACGTGCTGAAGCTCGGCTTCCTCGACGGGGTGGCGGGCCTGCATCACGCGCTGGCCCGCGCCTTCTATTATTGGCAGGTGGGGGTGAAGATCCGTGCCTTGCGTCAATCCGCGGCGACGTCCAGCGACGCCTCACGGTTGCCGCCCAACGCCTTCACTAGATCGAAGGTGCGCTTGCGTACCGACGGGTCGTCGATGCGGTAGTAGGCGCGCACCAGTTCCAGCGTCTCGCGCCGGGCCATGGATTCGAACTCGTCGGTCTCGGTCGGCTGCGCGGGTGCCGCCTTCGACTTGGTCCCGGATGCCGACATGTCGTCGAAGAAGAAGCTGACCGACACGTCCAGCACCTGGGCCAGATTGAACAGCCGGCTGGCGCTGATGCGGTTGGCGCCGCGCTCGTACTTCTGGAGCTGCTGGAAGGTGATGCCGACCGCGTCGCCCAGCTTCTCCTGGCTCAGGCCCAGCAGCGTGCGGCGCAGCCGCAGCCGGGCACCGACGTGCACGTCGATCGGATTGGGCCCCTCGCCGCGCCGGGAAAGGGTGTGAGCGGCGGGGAGCTTGGTCTTGGCTGCTGTCATGATTGGCTCTCGGGCGTTGTGCGGCGGCCGGTGGCGGCGGACCTAACAGTTAGTCGAGAAACCAAATTTTATGCAACCTACCGTCGATATCAACCGTTTATCAAACCAGGAGCCCGCGCAACGTCATAAACGAAACAGTATTGCCCTGAGGAGGAAGCGACCGTTCCCGCATAGGGTCGGAAAATGGCGTTTCATTATGGCGGCGCAATATTGCGTTGCCGTGATCGCTGCGCACGGCAACCAGCCGATGCCGAGCAGCTCGCGCCGCACGGCGGTCTGATCGTGGCGTCCGTCTGCCGCTTGGCGTTGTGACAGCCCGCCGAGGGCGAAGACGCAGATCGGGAAGTCCAGGCGCAGCACGCACCGCGCCCTGGCCAGGGCCCGCACTGTGAAGGCGTAGTCCGCCCCGACGGGGAAGCGCGGCTCGAAGCGCAGCCCGGCCACCATGTCCCGCCGGTACGCCATCGCTTGATGGTGCGTGAACATCCCGTAGAAGACGAACCGGTGCGAGCGCGCCGGTTTCAGCCGCATCTCGCCTCCGGCGTCCCGCTCCAGCGCGTCGCCGTAGATGAAGTCGGCCCGTGCGGCGGCGATCCGCCCCAGCACGTCCGGGGACGCCAGCGTGTCGCCGGCGTTGAGGAACAGCACATAGTCCCCGGTCGCTGCACCCAGGCCGATGTTCATGGCGTCGAACGGCCCCTCGTCGGGGGCAGAGCGCCACCATGCCGGTTCGTCCGCGTGGGCAGCCAGCCAAGTGGCCCCGCCGTCGGTGGAGGCACCGTCCACGACGATCCACTCCCAATCCGCGAAGACCTGGGTGCGCAGGCTGGCCCGGGTCGCCAGCAGGCCGGGTAGATCGTTGCGTACCACTGTGATGACGGAAATCCGCGGGGGCTTGGCGGGAGAATGGGTCATCGCGCGATCACCGAAACGGAGGCGGCGGTGATCGCGAGGCTGCTGAGGATGCCGCCGATGTTCTTCGAGAACTCCATGAAATCGAAGGGCTTCGGGTCGCGCGGCACGACCACGACCGAGCCTGGCGGCACCGCCGTCACCGTGTGGTTCCAGGAGGAGATGAAGAGCGGCTCTGCCCGCCCGTCCGGCAGCACAAGAAAGGCGCGCTCCGCGTCGGCGTCGCGGGTGGTGCCGCCGGCCTCGCGGATGTAGTCCTCCGGCTGCTTGCCGGTGCGGAACTGCAAGGCTGCCGGGCGCAGCACCTCGCCCGCCACGGCGACGGTCAGCGGCCGCTTGGGGATCAGGATGCGGTCATCGGCATCGAGCAGCACGTCCAGCTCCGGCCGCTGCCGCAGCACAGCGGGATCCGCCTCGACGGTGATGCGCCCCAGCGGCTCGGTGGCGCGCAACTGCGCCACCAATTGGCGCGTGAGGGCGGCGTCCTCCGGGTTCACCGCGTCGCCCTTCGCCTTGGCGAGGACCAGCGCACGCTCGATGGCGCGGGCGTCGCGCTCGAACTCCTCCTTCTCGCGGCGGCGCTCGCTCTCGCGGGTGAAGACCGTACCGGCGGGGTAGGCCTCGTCGGTCAGGCCGCCGGCCCGGTCGATCAGCGACAACAGCGTGTCGCCGCGCAACACATCGTAATGGCCGGGGCGGCGCACCGCGCCGGCGATGGTGACGGCACGGTGCTCCAGGGCGGTTGCCGACGGGTTGACGCGGATGGCGTCGCCCGCCGTGACGCTCAGCTGACCGGCACCGGACTGGCCGAGGTTCACCGTGCGCCGCTGTGCCGGGCCGCCGCCCGCGGTCACTTCGACGCTCGTCAGGTCGGCGCCGGCGGTGGGGCCGCCGGCGGCGTCCAGCAGTGCGTCGAGCGTCGCGGCGCTGGCCACCGGGTAGGCGCCCGGCTGCCGGACCGCGCCGCGCACCTGCACCGCCCGCTCGATGAAGAGCTGGGCGATGGCGGGATCGGTGGGGGCACCGGTGGACAGGGACGTGGGTATCGCCGGGGCGCGCGGCACCTCGGCGAGAGCCCCGGGGGCGGGAGCGCCGGGCGGCGGTGCCGTCACCGGTGCTGCGGGGGCGAGCGGGTCGCCGGTGGCCGGGGCCATCAGGGCGCGCACGCGCTCGGCCGACAGCAGGTGGATGCGGTCGTGGTCCGCCAGCACGCGGTCGGCGTGCCCGGCGGCCACGTCCTGAGGCGAGAAGGGAATGAGCTGGCGGGCCAGTGTGCGACGGTCGAAGCGCTCCAGCACGCCCATTAGCGGGTACACACCAGGCAGCAGCGCGTCGCCCTTGGCCAGCACCCGGCGCAGCGTGCCGCTGTCGAGCGGCCGGACGCCGGGATGCCGGACGTGGCCCAGCAACTCGTAGCGCGGCTCCACGGTCTCGACGACATCAGTGCGCCGCCGGGCCGGGCCGGAGGCACCGCCCATGGCGATCGGCGGCCACACCTCGGGGTAGAAGCCCGGACGCGATACGCCGTTGCGCATCAGGGCCGCGTGGGTGAGGGCAAAGGCTAGCAGGTCGGGCGTTTCGTCGAACACCGGCGGGCAGGGGGCGGTGCTGCCGGTCATCGTCGCGGCGACGCGCGCCTGCGGCCCCCGCGCCAGCACGCCATCGGGATCGGCGGCCAGGGTGCGGGCCAGCACCTCCAACCCGCGGCACGACCCCGGTGGCGGCACGCGACCGCCGCGCAGCAGCGCCAACACCGCCTCGGAGGTGAGGAAGTCCACGTCCTCGGCGCCCAGCACGATCAGCACGTCGCCGTTGCGGAGCCGGGCGTCGTCGCCGCCGTCCAGCACGGCAGCGAGGTCGACGGGGCGCAGCACGCGTGCTTGGTCGGCGTCGGTGGTGGCGAGGGCGGCGAAGGGCAGGTACGGCTCCGGCCGCAAATCCTCGGTGCTCACCAAGCCCCGTAAGGTGCGCGCCTCGGCGAGCGCGCGGGGGCCGGGGCGGTGCACGTGCCCCTCCAGCCGCACCGTGCCGCGCCGGTCCTCCTGCCGGGGCGTGAGCAGCAGGAGGTCACCGTCGGCGAACAGCGGGGCGTCGGCGTCGGCCACCTCCTCCGGTTGCTCCTCGCCGTTGCGGCCGATGGCGAGGCGCAGGACCCGCGCCGCACCCGGCCGGATCGGGCCGCCGGCCAACGCGCTCAATGCCTTGAGCGACAGATGGGGATGGTCGGGCGCCAGCTCGTAAATGCCCGGCCGCTTGACCGGTCCGGCCACGGCGACGGTGGCACCCAGCGGCGGCACCACGATGCGGTCGCCGTCGCGCAGCCGCTCGTCGACCGGCCCGCCGCCGGGCAGCCACAGGCCGTAGAGGTCGATGGTCCGCTCCGTCCCGTCGCCGGGACGCACCAGCCTTACCTGCCGCAGCGAACCGTCGCGGATGATGCCGCCGGCGGCGATCAGCGCGTCCAGCGCCGTGGCGAAGGCGGTCAGCTCGACCCGGCCGGGACGCGCCACCGCGCCCAGCACGAGTACGGCGATGCGCCGCACCTCGGCCAGTGAGACGAACACCTCGACGTCCATATGGGTCGCCGACATGGCCGCCTGCAGTTCCGCACGCAGCTCGGCCAGCGTGCGTCCGGCGGCGACCACCGGCCGCAGATCGTCGAGCAGCACGCGGCCTTCGGTGTCGATGGTGATGCGCTTGAACGCCGTTTTCTGGCCGCGCAGCGTCACCGCCAGGGTGTCGCCGGTACCAAGGCGATAGTCACCCTGCACGGTCCCCAAAGCGGCGGGCGCAATCAGCGTGCCGGAGGTGACGAGCTGGTCATAGCCGAACTGGCGCAGCGGTTCCCCGGCGCGGGCGGAGAACGCGGCTTCGATGGCGGACGGGGGCGAGGCATGAGGGGCCGGTCGCGCCGGCTCGGCAGCCGACACGGCGTGCGTCCAGGGGATCAGTGCCGCCAACGCCAGCCGCGTGAACATCCTGCACGCAGCGGCAAACATGAGCTGTCTAACAACCATGCTCCACAACCCGTCGGTAGGCAGCGAGTCGTTGTGAATACAATCGCGTGCAATTTACAAGAATGCAACCCGTCACGACGTGCAGAGAGCCGTTTTCGCCTGCCTCCCGGCGGTTGAAGCAGGTCGGCCGGAGCTCAGGATCGTCTGCATATCGCCCGCCCCGACCTGAGCCGGCCGGATTGCCGATTCGGAGCAAAAGTGGTATCTCCTGTCCGTAGACCTGCGACAAGGGCCGGCATGGACATCCCGCGGCTGACGTTTGGCGTCATGACCCGGCTGCCTCGATCGGGGGGCGGTCAGGGGCAGTCCGTGCCCGACGAGAAGAAGACCGCCGACGGTCAGGGCCTGACCGACGAGCAGCAGAAGCAGGTCACCAAGCTCAAGGAAATCGACGCCAAGGTCCGTCAGCACGAGCAGGCGCACCAAGCGGCCGGCAGCGGGCACACGGGCTCGGCCTCCTACAGCTACCAGGAAGGGCCGGACGGAAAGCGCTATGCGGTGGGCGGCGAGGTGCCGATCGACACCGGCTCCGAGCGCACGCCCGAAGCGACCATCCGCAAGATGGAGGCGGTCAAGCGTGCCGCCCTGGCTCCGGCCGATCCCTCGCCGCAGGATCTCCGCGTCGCTGCCCAAGCTGAGATGCAGAAGGTTCGCGCCCAGCAAGAGCTGAGCGCGCAGGCCGTCGACGAGCACGCGGGGTGGGGGGAAGCCGCCTCGGACGGGAGTGCCGCCGCGCTCCCCATGCGGATGGCGCGCGGGGCGGCGGCGTACGGCGCTGCCGCGCAGCTGGGCTCGGCGACGAAGCCGGTGACGGCCGTCGTCACCTGATCGCTCAGCGGCGGGTTTCGCCGTCCAGGGTCAGCAATGGGCCATACAACTCCGGCCGGCGGTCGCGGAAGACACCCCACGACGCGCGCTGCATGGCGATCCGGTCCAGGTCGAAGCTGGCGGTCAGCACCGTCTCGCTCTCGCGATCAGCCTGCGCGACGATCTCCCCCTGCGGGCCGGCGATGAAGGATGAGCCGTAGAAGGTGGTGGTGCAGCTCTCCGCCTCCTCACGTCCGATGCGGTTCGAAGCGACGAGCGGCACCAGATTGGCGCCGGCGTGTCCCTGCATGACGCGTGTCCAGTGATCCCGGCTGTCGAGCGTGGGGTCCTGCGGCTCCGACCCGATGGCGGTCGGGTAGAACAGCAGTTCCGCCCCTTTCAGCGCCATGGCGCGGGCGCTCTCCGGAAACCACTGATCCCAGCATACGGCTGCGCCGATGGTAGCGTAGCGCGTCTTGTAGACCTGGAAGCCGGTGTCTCCGGGGCTGAAGTAGAACTTCTCCTGATAGCCGGGGCTGTCGGGGATGTGCGACTTGCGATAGACGCCGAGCAGCCGGCCGTCGGCGTCGATCACCGCCAGCGAGTTGTAGTAGGCGGTGTTCGCCCGCTCGAAGAAGCTGACCGGCAGCACGACGCCCAGCTCGGCCGCAAGCGCGCTCATGCGGGCGATCACCGGATGGCCCTCGACCGGGGCAGCGAGCGCGAACAGCTCCTGCTTTTGGTCCTTGCAGAAGTACGGCGTCTCGAACAGCTCCTGTGGAAGGACGATCTGCGCTCCACGCCCGGCAGCCTCGCGCACCAGAGCCTCGACGCGGTCGACATTGGCGGCGCGGTCCCAGGTGCAGGCCATCTGCGTGGCGGCGACGGTCACGGTCCTCATCGATCTTGCTTCTCCTCTCGGGTCCAGGATTACTACGCAATTTATCTAAAAAGCAGCCATGCGGCGGCCGGTGTCGCTGGTTCGCGGAAAAGATGAAAGGGCCAAGCTCGCAGTTCATTCTCCAATATATACTATTATATAGCGTTGTTAGTGGCGTTTTATGCTTAATAAGTTGCCACATACTTGCGTATTGCCTCAGGATCCGTAGTATTATCTGTTCGCATTCCTCCGTCGTTTCGCGTGTTTGGATGTTGCATATCATTGCATGTGTAAAGACTGGAGCTGCACTTTTTCTTTGCGCTTTTGTCGCGGCAAGTTATGATCAGCGGAAATCAACGATGTCGTAGCGAGCGATCCTCCCTCGATCGGAGGGCCACCAACGACTGCGGAAAGATTGTTTGGATGCACGGTCCTTTCAAGAGGTACGGAGCCGCACTGGCATTGGCACCCAGCAGCAACGAGATTGCGGCCGAAAGCATCGAGGCCAACCTGTCGCACGTCGTACGCGATGTGCACCGCTCCTTTTCGCGCGCGCTTCAGATGCGCATCGCCTCGTATGGCGTCAGCATGGGGCAGTGGTTCTTCCTCCGTGCCCTGTGGGAAGAGGATGGGCTGACCCAGCGCGAGCTGAGCCAGCGAGTCGGCATGATGGAGCCGACCACCGTCACCGCGCTCAACACCATGGAGCACAAGGGCTTGGTGGAGCGCGTGCGCAACCCGCATGATCGGCGCAAGGTCAACATCTTTCTCACCGTCCACGGCCGTGCGCTGAAGACTGTACTGCTCGACTGCGCCAGCGGCGTCAACGAGATGGCGGTCCGGGGGATCGCGCCGGACGACGTGCGCCGCGCCATGGAGGTGCTGTGCAGCATCTCCAGCAATCTCGGCTCCCTGGATGCTCTGCACGAGGATCTGGATTGAGGGTCGCTCGAGCGGGGCCAACCGTGGCTGCGGTCGCCCCGTCGTTGCATTCCCGATCAATCCGCCCCACTCAATCCGCTGGGGCCGCCGCGGCTTCTGTGCGCTGGGCGCCGCTGAGGGGCGTGCGGTGCGGCGCGAGGAGGGCAGCTTGGCGCTTGGCGATGCGGTGCTTCTGGATGCGGTGGGCCAGGAACACCATGCCGAACATGAAGACGAAGACACCCAGCATCGCCAGCGTGAAGTAGGGCGCTACCTGATCCAGGATCGGGCGTAGCGCCGTGCCGAGCAGGTAGCCGCCGCCGGCGAACCCGATCGCCCAGATCCCCGCTGCGACAAAGTTCAGCATCAGGAACCGGTACCAGGAGGTGTGGCTCATGCCCAGCGCGAAGCTGGCGAAGTTGCGCACACCGTAGATCCAGCGGAACGTCAGGATGAAGACGGTGTCGTAGCGCCGGAGCCAGTCGTCAGCGGTGTCGACGTGCCTCTGCCAGCGCGGGAAGCGAGCCAGCAGCCGCGGGCCGAACAGGCGGCCAACGTAAAAGTAGCACTGGTCGCCGCAGAAGCTGCCGAGCCAAGCGCACGCCAGCAGCAGTGGGCCGTCCAGCAGCCCCTGTGCCACCAGCACGCCCGCATAGATCACGAACGTTTCGCCTTCGATGAACGTCCACAGGAACGTCACGGCATAAAACCAGATGCCGTAATCGGCAACCAGAGTTCGTAGATATTCGAGATCCATGTGCGGCTCTGTGTCCTCGTCCAAACGCCTTACGGTGCTATCGCCGGCGGAAATGATCCGTGTTTGCGACACGGATCAGGCACGGCGGCGTCGGACGCCTGCACGGGCCGCTCCTCCCAAGCGCGTTCCTTCCCAATGGCCGATCGTACATCGTGCCGGCCTGTTCCGGCTTGATCCAAGACAACCCTGGGCCTCGCCTTGCCGGAATGATGGCACAACGAACAGTTCTCTGTCGCGCTCGCTTTGTTCGTGGTGGTTATACCACTGGTCATAGGCGAAACGCGGCAACATCTGGGGATTTCGCGACCTTCGATCAACCCCGGCCACTCAATCGTCGGGATCCGGGGCGGGCGGCAGGCTGGCGCCGGTCAGGTTCGCCCCGGTGAACTTGGCGTCGCGGATGTTGGCGTCGGTCAGGATGGCGCCAGTCAGGTCGGCGCGGCTGAAGTCGCAGCCGGCCAGGTTGGCGCCGCGCAGGTTGCAGCGCACCAGCGAGGCGCCGACGAAGGTACAGTTCGTAAGGTTGGCGGCCCAGAGCCGGCCGGTAGGGGCGCCGTCGGGCCCTTTGATGTCCACCCAGCCGATGCCGGCGCCGTCAAGGATGGCGCCGCTGAAGTCGCTGCCGCGCAGGTTGGCGCCGTCGAGGATGGCGCCGGTAAAGTCGGCGTCGCGCAGGTTTGCGCCGGAGACCTCGCACATGATCAGCAGGCTGTCGCGCATCTTGGCGCCGACGAGCTGCGCGCCGCGCAGGCTGGCGCCGCTGAGGTTCACGCCGTGCAGGTCGATGTGCGACAGGTCGGCACCGTTGAGATCGGCGCGTGCGCCCATGGCGCCGCTGGTGTTGATCCAGGTGTAATGGTTGTGCAGCGCTTCCTGGATGTGCAGCGAGAAGTTCTCGGCCGAGCGCGCGAGGTTGGCCCCCGTGGTGTCGGCGCCGGCCAGATCGGCGCCCTCCAGCTTGGCGCCCTGCAAATCGGCGTTGCGCAGGTTGGCGCCGGTCAGCACCGCGCCGGTCAGGTTGGCATCGCGCAGCGTGGCGCCGCTGAGGTTTACCCCCGACAGGTTGCTGCCCCGCAGGTCCGCCCGCGTGAGGTTGCAGTTCTTCATCTGCGAGCGCATGAGCGTGGCGCCGGTCAGCAGCGCTCCCTCGCAGTCGGCGCCGTTCATCGTCACGTCCGTGAGGTCGGCGCCCGCCAGATTGGCGTGCGCCATCAGCGCGTCGTCGAAATCGCTGCCGGCGAGGTCGGAGCGCACGAAGTTCACCCCCTTGCCGCCGCCCTTTCCCACGCCATCGTTGCCGCCGTAGAGCAGGGCACCGCCACGCAGGTCCGCCTCCTTGAGGATGGCGCGCTTCAGCTTGGCGCCGCGCATGTGGGCGCCGCGCAGGTCGGCTCGGTACAGGTTCGCCCCCGACAGGTCGGCCTTGGTCAGGCGGGCGGCGAAGAGGTCGGCGTGGCTGAGGTTGGCGCCGGAGAGGTCGCTGTGCGTCAGGTTGGCGCCCGACAGCTTGCCCGACGTGAGATCGATGCCCGTCAGATTGGCGCCTTCGAGATCGGCCATGGTCAGGTTGGCGCGGCTGCCTCCCTGTTTGTTCTTCAGCCAGCGCTCGTGCTTTTCCAGCACGGCGACCAACTCGTGAGGCGTCATGGACCTGGCCCGGTGCCTGTGCCGCGGCGCCGGCGCGCGGCGGCTGGTTGCTGAAAGGGTGCGATAGTTTTGTAGAAGATAATGATACAATCGTTAAGGAATTTTGCGGCAGTAATGGACTTTGGTGGCCGGCGGGGGTAAGCCTGCGGGCGGAGGCCGAGCGCCGACACGAAGGACGTCGGGCTAAGGAGGCTTGGATGGGCACGGGACACACTTTCCAGACTTTCGATCAGGAGCTTGCGGAACTGCGCAGCGCGATCGAGCAGATGGGGCGCTTGGCTGAAAGCCAATTCGCCGACGCCATGAGGGCGATCCTCGGCAATGACAGCGAACTGGCCACCGCGGTGATCAGCCGCGACGCCGAGATCGATCGGCTGGACCGTTTGGTGGAAAGCATGGCCGTGCGCCTGCTGGCGCTGCGCCAGCCCATGGCCGAGGACCTGCGCGAGATCGTGGCCGCCTTCCGCATCTCCTCCAACATCGAGCGCATGGGCGACTTCGCCCGCGCCATCGCCAAGCGGGCGGTGACGCTGAGCGCGCTGCCGGTGCCGCCGCCGGTGCCGTCGCTGACCTGGATGGGCGAGAGCGTGCAGGGCATGATCCACGACATGGTGACCGCCTACGCCACCCGCGACGCCGAGCTGGCGACCGCCGTGCGCAACCGCGACAGCGAGATCGACCATGCCTACACGGCGCTGTTCCGCGAGCTGCTCACCTACATGATGGAATCGCCGCAGCAGATCACCGGCTGTACCCACCTGCTGTTCGCCGCCAAGGCGATCGAGCGTATCGGCGACCATACCACCAACGTGGCGGAGAACATCTGCTACTTGGTCAAGGGGCAGTTGCCCAGCGATGAGCGGCCGAAGGACGACCTCAGCAGCTACGCCGGCATCGACAAACGGCCCGCCACCTAGGGAACCGTCGCATCGGACTGGGGTTCATCCCGTTGCGGCTCAACGCAACGGGATGCTCCGACCCATGATCGCCCAGACCATCGAATCCGATCACAATGCCGGGCAGGAGGTCTTCGCCGTCGTCGGCAACGCCGCACAGCCAGCGTGGGACGAGCGCACCGACGAGATGCGTGCCCTCGCCACGCTGTGGGACGCGCACGGGACGATGCTCGAACGCGCGGTCTTTCCCCGCCTGGGCGATGCCAGCGGGGCGCTGATCGAGGGGCTGCGCAGCCTGCAGCGGCAGGTGGAGGCGATGGCCGCCGATCTGGCGCGCCGTGGTCCGGAGCACGACGCGGACGGGCGCTGGCTGGCCGACTTCGAAGAGTTGAAGCGCCTGTTCGACGCGCAGTGCCAGCGGGAGAGCGCGGAGCTGGTCCCCTTCATCCGCGAGCGGGCAGCGCCGGCGGAGATAGCCGAAATGACCCGCATCGCCCGTGCGCTACGCCAGGAAAGGGCAGTCTGAAGCGTGACCTGGAATATTCGAGTGCGGAATACATCCTTCTATGGGGATGCCCGATGGCGGGTGCCCAAAAAAGGGAGGATCCACCATGTTCCGCATCATGGCCTTCGCTGCCGTTCTGATGGCGGCCTTCTCGGTTTCGGCATTTGCCAACAGCTGCCCCACGCACATGAAGAAGATTGATGCGGCGCTGGCCAAGAACCCGCAGCTCACCACGCAGCAGATGGCCGAGGTGAAGCAACTGCGCGCGGACGGCGAGGCGGCGCATAAGGCCGGCAAGCACGCCGATTCGGAGGCGATGCTGAAGAAGGCCGAGGGGATGCTCGGCATCAAGTGAAGCGCTGGGTCGGCCCTTACGGCGGCGTCACCCGGTCAGGGGGAGGCGCCTGCGCGGGTCGTCCGGTGTTCGGTGCTCAATGCTTCGGGCGCCAGTCGTCGCCGACCTTCTCGTAGCGACGCTTCACCGCCGCCCAGGCCACCTTGTGCGCAGTCGCCTCGCGCGAATCGGTCCGGCACTTCTCAGAGCGGTCGTATTCCTGCCAGGCGTTGTTGAAGGCCGACCGGTAGATGTCCTGCGCATGCATGGGCAGGCGGGACTTTACCGATTCCGGCAACTCCATGTTCCGACGGTAGGGCATCGGCGTTTCCTCCATAGCTTTTTTGGTTGCGGGTATATTACGCATTTCTGTTTCAAAGGTGCAGCAATTCTTTGGGTGGAGACGGAACCAGTCCTGCCACCGCCCTTTGGCCGAGTCGGCCGAACAGTGGCGGTGTTCCGGCGGCCAAAAAAAACCCTCCCCAGCGTCTCGCAGAATGAACCGCGGTGGCCGAGGAGGGGGTCTGTTCGAATGGTGCTTCCTGCGCGCCCGATCTTACTGCGGCCGCCGGGCCGCGCGATGAGCGGGGATCGGAATCGGCCTGGCCACCTGCTCCTCACGGCGGCTGGCGGACATGTCGATCTCGATGCGGGCGAGCACCTTACGCAGGTCGTGCACCGCGTCGGACAGGGCCTGGATGCTGCCTTGGCCCGGTTGCTGGCGCCACGTGCGGTACGCGGCGAGGCAGCCGCGTGCGGTCTCGCGCAGGCGCGCTTCCACCTCGTCGACCGGCGGGGTCGGCTCGGGGCGCGCCGTGGCCGGGCGCGGTGCCTGTGCGGCGTCGGCGGCCGGAGC
>Ga0196970_1000249_pt1 | contig 78549 bp, 54 predicted proteins | sample S1v_513CmetaG_FD_148672 | JGI IMG/M metagenome (GOLD analysis project Ga0196970, IMG submission 148672) | Soil microbial communities from Anza Borrego desert, Southern California, United States - S1+v_5-13C | ecosystem: Environmental > Terrestrial > Soil > Desert | place: USA: California...
CCCCCGCCTCCTACTCCGCCGACGCCCCCCGTCCTCACCCTGGGCGCTCTCTCGGACCAGCCCTACAAGCAGCCCCCTACGGTCTCCGGCACCTTCTCCCAGCCCGGTTCAGCCGTAGCGGTCCAGGTGAACGGCAAGCCCGCTGGCACCGCCACGGCGGGGCCCGACGGCGCCTGGCAGATCACCCTGAGCGGCGCCACCCTGCGGGTGGGCGTCAACCAGGTGACCGCCAGCGCAACCAGCCAGGCGGGCACCACCCTCTCGGCCGGGCCGGTCAGCTTCACCTACGCCCCCGAGGTTGCGCGGCTGGAGGGGATTGTCCGAGGCCAGGACGGCAAGCCTGTGGCAGGCGCCACCGTCTCGATCGCGGAAGATTTTGATGCGGACGGCACCCCCGACTTCACCGCCCGTGTGGTGACCGGTGCCGATGGCCGCTACAGCATGACGGTCCCCCTGGCCAACTGGTCCTACACGATCAAGATCACCGCCCCGGTTCAGGTGGGCGACGAGACGCTCCAGCTGACCACCACCCAGACCGGGAAGGTGGGGGAGGCGGCGCAGACCGGCACCCAGGTCTCCACCGGGCAGAAGGTGAGCGGCAAGCTGATCCTGCCAGGGGGCGAGGGAGCCCAGCAGCCCTTCACCGGCGGGCAGTTGACCGGCACGATTCGCGATGCCCAGGGCAGGCCGGTGGACCAGCCGCTGCAGATTGCCCCCGACGGCAGCTTTGGCGTGGAGGGGCTCAGCCCCGGTGACTACGACCTCCTCTTCCAGCTCACGGCGCCCGACGGCACCAAGCTGGCAGGTGTCCGCACCCGGATCAGCGTGGGGGAGGGTGGCGACCTGCTCTTCGCAACCCCGCTGATCGACCCCTACGGCATTGTCACCGACGCCAGCACCGGAGAGCCGCTCTCCGGTGTGAAGATGAGCCTCTACTGGGCCGACACCCCCCTGAACCGCTCCCTGGGCCGCACGCCGCATGCACTGGTGACCCTGCCGGAGCTGCCTGCCTTCCCGCCGAACCAGAACAAGGTTCCGCAGACCACCACCGCCGCCGGTCAGTACGCCTGGATGGTGATCGCCAACGGCGACTACTACCTGGTGGCCGAGCGGGAGGGATATGAGCCCTACGACAGCCGCAAGGAGGGGCGGAGCCAGGCGGCTGCCCCGGGCGAGGACAGCTATATCACCGGCGGTGTGATCCATGTCGGCTCCACCATTGTCGAGTACAACCTGACCCTTACCCCCCGGACTCCGGCGCTGACCGGTGGCGAGGGGGGCAGACACCTGCCGTATATCCTCGGTTACCCGGACGGCACTTTCCGGCCCGACGGGCAGGTGAGTCGGGCCGAGGCCGCTACGGTCCTGGCCCGGCTAATAGAGCCGGGTGAGAGCAAAACGGTGCCCGCCGACTATGTGGACGTAGCGCGCGACCACTGGGCGTGGCAGGCGATCCAGTTGGTGGGCCAGCGGGGAGTCATGCAAGGTGATCCCTCTGGTGCCTTCCGCCCAGACGCCGCCATGACCCGGGCCGAACTGGCAGCCCTGGTCCGGCGCTACAAGGGGCTCACCGCCCAGTCGGCGGGAGGGTCCTTCACCGACACCCAGGGCCACTGGGCCCAGGGGGAGATTGAGGCGGCGGTAGCCGCCGGCTACATGACCGGCTACCCCGATCGCTCCTTCCGGCCCGATCAACTGGTCACCCGGGCGGAGTTTGTCACCACGATCAACCGCATGCTCGGGCGTGGTCCGCTGGTGGGGCAGTCCATGCCCACCTGGCCGGACCTGCCCGCCGACCACTGGGCCTTCGGCCACGTGGAGGAGGCATCCACCGAGCATGGCTACGCCGTCGGCAGCGACGGTGTGGAGCGGCTGAAGCGGTGAGGAGCGCGGTGTAATCGACCTCTACAAGGGGTGTAACCGACCTCTGCAAGGGGTGTAATCGACCTCTACAAGGGGTGTAATCGACCTCTGCAAGGGGTGTAATCGACCTCTGCAAGGGGTGTAATCGACCTCTGCAAGGGGTGTAATCGACCCCGGCGGGATCAGAAGGCCCTCACCGATCGACCGGTGAGGGCCTTCAAATTTGTACGGCAATCGAACTATTTGCAAAAAAGAGGTGACGGTGAAGTAAACGGTGAAGATTAGTAACATACCGACAATAGGAATGCGAGGGATCACCGTTGGGCAATCCGAAAGCGGAACGGCATGGTGAGAGAGGCGACCAGGCACTGTCTGCACCCTCCATATCGCTCCCCAAGGGCGGCGGCGCCATTCGTGGAATCGGGGAGAAGTTCACCGCCAACCCGGTGACCGGCACCGGCTCTGTCTCGCTGCCGATCGCCTGCAGCCCCGGCCGCTCCGGTTTCGGACCCCAACTCGCCCTCGCCTATGACTCCGGTGCAGGCAACGGCCCCTTCGGCTTTGGGTGGACCCTCTCCCTGCCAGCGATCACCCGCAAGACAGAGAAGGGGCTGCCCCAGTACCGCGACGCCGAGGAGTCCGACACCTTTCTCCTCTCCGGCGCCGAGGACCTGGTGCCCATGCTCCAGGCGAACGAGACCCTCTACGAGGACGATACCTCCGTCGTCGGCTACACCATTCGCCGGTACCGTCCCCGGATCGAGGGGAGCTTTGCCCGGATCGAGCGGTGGTTCCGCCAGAGCGACGGCGATATGCACTGGCGTTCCATTAGCCCGGACAACATTCTCACGATCTACGGGGCCGACGGCCACTCGCGCATTGCCGACCCCAGCGACCCGACCCGAGTCTTCAGTTGGCTGATCAGCGAGAGCCGTGATGACCGGGGCAACGCCGTGATCTTCGAGTACAAGCCGGAGGACGGCGCAGGCGTAGACCTGAGCCAGGCGCACGAGCGAAACCGGGGCGCCCGCGATGACCCCGGTCGCACCGCCAACCGCTACCCCAAGCGAATCCGCTACGGCAATCAGGTACCCCTGCTGGACGAGCAGGGGCTCCGCCCGCGCCTCCTCACAGCAGCCCAGGTCGAAGACGCCGGCTGGCACTTCGAACTGGTCTTTGACTACGGCGAGCACGACCTTGAGGCGCCTACCCCAAACGACGCTGGTGAGTGGGCCTACCGCAGTGACCCCTTCTCCGACTACCGGGCTGGCTTTGAGGTGCGCACCACCCGCCTCTGCAGGCGGGCGCTCATGTTCCACCACTTCGCAGCCGAACCCAACGTGGGCAACGACTGCCTGGTCCGCTCCACCGACCTCACCTACTCGCACGAGCAGGACCCCGCGGACGCCCGCAACCCGATCTACACCTTCCTCACCGCGGTCACAGAGTCCGGCTACCGGCGGCAGGGGGAGGGCTACGAGAAGCAGAGCCTGCCGCCTGTCACCTTTGCGTACAGCCAGCCTGTCGTCCAGGAGACGGTGCAGACCGTGGACCCCGAAAGCCTGGAGAACCTGCCCGTGGGACTGGAGGACCAGACCTACACCTGGACCGACCTGCATGGCGAGTCGGTCCCAGGGATCTTGAGCCGGCAGGGCGACACCTGGTACTACAAGCGGAACATCAGCCCGCTGAGCCCTTCCACCGCCGCCGCCTTCGCTCCCCTGGAGCGGCTCGCCACCCAACCGGCCGACCGGCTCGGCCAGTTTATGGACCTGGCTGGCGACGGGCTGCCCGACCTGGTCAGGCTGGAGGGGCCTCTGCCCGGCCTCTACGAGCACGACCGAGACGAGGGCTGGGAGCCCTTCCGCCCCTTCACCTCCCGGCCCAACCGAGACATGGGGGATCCCAACCTGCGGCTGATCGACCTGGACGGCGACGGCCGCACCGACCTGCTGATCACCGAGGAGGGCGCTTTCACCTGGCATAGGTCCCTGGCCGGAGCGGGCTTCGGCCCGGCCAATCGCGTCCCCATGCCGCTCGACGAGGAGCGGGGGCCACGCCTCCTCTTCGCCGAGTCGCTCCAGTCGATCCACCTGGCCGACCTGAACGGCGACGGCCTGACCGACCTGGTCCGAATCCGCAACGGCGAGGTCTGCTACTGGCCCAACCTGGGCTACGGTCGCTTCGGGGCAAAGATCACCATGGACGGGGCGCCCCGCTTCGACCACCCCGACCAGTTCGACCCGGGGCGCATCCGCCTGGCCGATATCGACGGCTCCGGCACCACCGACATCATCTACCTGCACCGGGATGGGGTGCGCCTCTACTTCAACCAGTCCGGCAACAGCTGGAGCCAGCCGCAGACCCTTGCCGCCTTCCCCCGCCTCGACAACCTGGTCACCGTAGCGGCCCTTGACCTCCTGGGCAACGCCACCGCCTGCCTTGTCTGGTCCTCGCCCCTGCCCGGCGACGCCGGCCTGCAAATGCGCTACGTAGACCTCATGGGCGGTCAGAAGCCGCACCTGCTGACAAAGATCACCAACAACATGGGGGCGGAGAGCCGGGTCCAGTACGCGTCATCCGCCAAGTTCTACCTGGCCGACAGGCGGGCCGGCACCCCCTGGGCCACCCGGCTCCCCTTCCCGGTGCAGGTGGTGGAGCAGGTGGAGAGCCGTGACCAGGTTGCCGGCACCCGGTTTGTCTCCCGCTATACCTATCACCACGGCTACTACGATGGCGAAGAGCGAGAGTTCCGCGGCTTCGGCATGGTGGAGCAGGTGGACTCCGAAGCGTACGAGGACTACGTGGTGGGCGTCACCGCTGTCGACGGGCTCCAGGAGCAGGCCCCCGAACTCTTCCAACCCCCGGTCACCACCCGGACCTGGTACCACACCGGGGCCTTCATTGACCGGGAGCGGATTCTCCACCAGTTCCGGCAGGAGTACTACCAGGCGACACAGCCCCTGCCGGAGCCCACCCTGCCCACCGACCTGGATACCCAGGAACTCCGGGAGTGCCTGCGGGCATTGAAGGGGCTTCCCCTGCGGCAGGAGGTCTACAGCTTCGACGGCTCGGCCCAGGAAGCGCACCCTTACAGCGTGGTGGAGTACGGCTACGAGATCCGGCGGCTCCAGCCCCGCAGCCTGCAGAGGCACGCCGTCTTCCTGACCCTGGGCAGCGAGTCGGTCTCCTTCACCTACGACCGGAATCCGGCCGACCCGCACATTACCCACAGTCTTACCCTGGAGGCCGACGGCTACGGAAACCCGCTTGCCTCCGCACTGGTGGTCTACGGGCGGAAGCTGACCGACCCCTCGCTGCCGACAGCGGTCACCGAGGATCAGCAGCGGTGCCATATCACGTATGGCGAGACGAAGTACACCCAGGCGATCGATCAGGCGAGCCCAACCGCCGCCTATCGCATGCCGGTGGCCTACGAATCGCTCCGCTACGAGATCACCGGCCTCACCCTCCCGACGGACCTGTTCGAGCAGGCTGACCTCAAGACGCAGATCGCCGGCGCGGCCCCCATCGAATATGAGATCGTGGCGGATGGCGCCACGCCGGAGAAGCGGCTGCTCTCCCACCATATTACCCTCTTCCTGGACAACGACCTGAACCCCCTGCCGCTCGGGCAGTGGGAGAGGCTGGGCCTTATCTACCAGGGGTACCAGTTGGCCTTCACCCCCGGGGTGGTCACCGCTCACTACACCGGCGAGGTGACCGACACCGACTTCACTGCCGCGGGTTACGTCCACTTCGACGGCGATGAGAACTGGTGGATCCCCTCGGCCACCGCGCTCTACCCCAGCAATCCGGCCGACCACTTCTTCCTGCCCGTGGGGGCGAGAGATCCCATGGGGGTGGAGACGGTCGCCACCCGGGATCCCTACGACCTGCTCACCGAGCGGGTCGAGGTGATCCAATCGCCCTGGCTCGTGACCACCGCCGTCAACGACTACCGGGTGCTCGGCCCCACCACGGCTACCGACCCCAACGGCAACCGCACCATGGTGGAGCTGGACACCCTGGGGGTTGTGGTCAAGACCGCGATCATGGGCAAGGCGGGCTCCACCGACGGCGATACCCTGGACGACCCAACGGTCCGGATCGAGTACGACCTGTTCAACTGGGTGAACAACGGCAAGCCCAACTACCTGCACACCTATGCGCGGGAGGAGCACGGACCCGCCAACCCCCGGTGGCAGGAGAGCTACACCTACTTGAACGGCGGCGGCGGAATCGCCATGGTGAAGGCCCAGGCACACCCCGGAAAGGCGTTCACCGTCAACGCCGATGGCACCGTGACCGAGGTGGATTCCGACCCCCGCTGGGTGGGCAACGGGCGCACGATCCTGAACAACAAGGGCAACCCGGTCAAGCGGTATGAGCCCTACTTCAGCACCACCCACGAGTACGAGGGGGAGGAGGCGCTCCGCTCCCTCGGTGTGACACCGATCCTCTATTACGATGCGGTCGGGCGCAACCACCTGACCCGGCTCCCCGACGGAACCCTGACCCGGCTCGAGTTCGGTCCATGGTGGCTGAAGGCATACGACGCCAACGACACGGTCCAGGAGAGCCAGTGGTACAGCGACCGGGGCAGCCCCGATCCCACTGCCGAACCAGAGCCCCTGGGCAACCCGGAACGGCGTGCCGCCTGGCTGGCAGCCAAGCATGCCGGGACCCCCGGCGTCACCCACCTGGACAGCCTGGGACGCGCTGTCTACGCCATTTCAGACTACGGCGGCGGCATCACCGCCGGGGTGCGCTCTGCCAGCGACCTGACCGGGCGGTTGCGGACCCTTTACGACCAGGCCGGTCGGGAGGTCTCCAGCGGCTTTACCGGCATGGTCGGCACCCCAATCGTCGGGGAGAGCGCCGAGAAGGGGCGCCGGTGGAGCTTCCCCAACGTGCTGGGGACCCTGGTCAAGAGCTGGGACGAGCATGGCCGGCGTTTCCGCATGGAGTACGACGAACTCCACCGCCCCGTGGCCTCGTATGTCCAGGAGGCCGGGGGAGCGGAGCTGCTCTTCACCTACGTCGCTTACGGCGACCTGCTCCCCAACGCCCGGGATCTCAACCTCCTCGGCGTGGCCCACCAGATCTTCGATCAAGCAGGAATGGTCCAGGTGCCCGAGGCGGACTTCAAGGGGAACCCCAAGCGGGTGGAGCGAACCCTGGCGAATGCCTACACGGGGAGTATCGACTGGTCGGCCCTGGTCGGGCAGCCCGACCACGCCGCCATTCTGGCCGCGGCCACCCCCCTGCTGGAGACCGGCGAGAGCTTCACCGCCAGCGCCTCCTACGACGCCCTGAATCGGCCCACCCAGGTCACCCTGCCGGACCAGACGGTAATCCTCCCCGCCTACAACGAGGCGAACCTCCTCGCGTCCCTGCACGCACAGATCCGCGGGCAGGGCAGCCCGATCGAATTCCTGAAGGAGCAGGAGTATGACGCCAGGGGGCAGCGGCAGTACGCCCACTACGGCAACGAGCTCCTCACCCGCTACTTCTACGACCCCAACTCTTTCCGGCTGATCAACCTCCTCACCCACCGCTCGACCGATGATCCCGCGATCGAGGCGCTGCAGGACCTGCACTACACCTATGACCCGGTGGGGAATATCACCCAGATCACGGACAACGCCCAGCAGACCCACTACTTCCAGAACGCTGTGGTCAAGCCAGAGAGCCGTTTCGAGTACGATGCGATCTACCAGCTAGTCCGGGCCGCCGGGCGGGAGCACGCCAGCCTGACCAACAGCGCAATCCGTACCCACGCCGACCTCGACTACCTGCCCCAACTGCCCCACGTGAACGATGCGGCCGCCGTCCGCACCTACACCGAGACCTATGAGTATGACCTGCTCGGCAACCTGAAGGTGTTGCGGCACCAGGCGGGCGCCGGGGGGAGCTGGACCCGGCACTACCGCTACGCCTATCAGTCCGACCCGACCGACCGGACCAACCGGCTCATCGCCACCCGCATGCCCGGCGACCCGGAGGCGGGCCCCTACACCGGCACTTACGATCACGACCCCTACGGCAACATGACCCGAATGCCCCACCTCGCCTCTATGGGCTGGAACTTCATGGACCAGCTCCAGCAGGTGGACCTGGGTGGCGGCGGCACCGCCTACTACCAGTATGGTGTGGGCGGGCAACGGATCCGCAAGGTGGTCGAGCGCAGCGGCAACCTGAAGCTGGAGTGGCTCTTCCTGGGCGCAGTCATGCTCCACCGCCGCCGGCGGCGTGACACGAACGAGCTCCGGCTGGAGCGGTGGACGGTTCATATCGCCGATAACGTAGGGGAGATCGCTCAGGTCGACACCAAGACCCTCGACCTGGACGGCAGCGACCCCGCCAACCCGCTTGACACCCCGCTGATCCGCTACCAGTACGCCAACCACCTGGGGTCCGCCGTCCTGGAGACGAACGAGCATGGCGAGGTGATCTCCTACGAGGAGTACCACCCCTTCGGCACCACCGCCTACCGCTCCGCCAAGCCGGGATTCGATCTGAGCCTGAAGCGGTTCCGCTTCAGCGGCAAGGAGCGGGACGATGAGACCGGCCTCTACTACTTCGGGGCGCGTTACTACGCCCCATGGCTGGGCCGGTGGACCAGCAGCGACCCCGCCGGGTTTGCGGCAGGGATCAACCTCTTCCGCTACTGTGCCAACAACCCGGTGCTCTTCCACGACCCGAACGGCACACAGGAGAAGACGGTCACCACCTACCCGCTGAATGAGGAGACGTTCGGCAAGTTGGCGGAGGAGACCGACCCCGCCAAGTTCTCCGCAGGCCTGCGGGCCATGGGCTTCGACTTCACGGGGTACGACAAGGAGGGGAAGGAGCTTGCCGCCGGGCCGGATGGAAAGGGCCGGGGGCTCGCAAAAGCGACCAAGACCGGGTGGGACGTGGGCACCTTCCTCAAACGGCCGGATGAGGGAGAGAACGCTGGCGGCGGCCCCGGCGGGGGGGCCCCTCCCGCAGAGGCTCCTCCGGCAGAGGCTCCTCCGGCAGAGGAGCCGTCCAGCGATCCGCCTGCGTCTGGTCCCACCCTTCCGCCCGCACCGGTCCTCAACCCGAACCCGACGCCGACCCCGCCCACCCCGCTCAATCCAATCCCCAAGCTCGATATTACCCAGGCGCCACCGGGCACCGACTTCGAGCGGGAGGAGAGCCAGGCGCGAGCGGCCTACCGGCAGCGGCACGGCCTGAGCGGGCGCCAGGTGGCGGTCCAGCATCCGCAGAAGTGGCGGGACGGGGCACGGACCAACACCCACCCGCGCATCACCAACCACCCGGACTTCCTCCACCCGATCAGCAACCAGCGTGGGACTGGCGGCACGGTGAACGGGCGGCAGTACGCCACCCAGCATACCTATGCCGACCGCGGGCTCTACCCGCAGGAGGCCGCCCGCATGCAGCGCCAGTATGGGGGGGTAGCTACCGAGCGGGTGACGACCCTCTGGGCGGGGCAGAGCGTCCGCCAGACGATCACCGGGAGCCGTGGGCCAACCTTCTGGCGGGAGTACATTATCGCACCGATGCTGCGTGGGGCCGGCGGTCATGCCGCCATTGCCGCCACCCGCACCTTTGTCCCCTTCGTCGCCGAGGCGGAACTGGGGCTCATGGGCGCCGGCATGATGCTGAGCAACGCCGGCTACACAGCGGCAGGCGCGACCGTCTTCGGACTGGCTACCTACGTCCCGGTGGCCGGCGGCGGACTGGCGGCAGGAGCGATCGTGGGCAACGCCGCCGAGAGCCTGGCCAGCGAACTGGGGGCGAGCAAGGGCGTGGCCCAAGGTGCAGGAGCCCTGGCTGCCGTTGGGGCGGGTGCCGGGGTCGGCGCCCTGATCGGATCGGTTATCCCTGGGGTTGGGACCGCAGTCGGCGGAGCGATTGGCGCTGTCGCCGGGTTGGTTGGATACGGGCTTAGCAAGCTGTTCTAGGGGAGGAAGAGGGCGTGAAAAGGCTGATGCGACCGATCGCAAAGGACGAGGTATCCTACCAGGTGACGATTCTGCACCAGGTCCTGGAGGCGCTGGGCCTTCCGGTGGGGAGAGGGGAGCGAGCCGAGCGTCGGGCTGGCCCCGAGACCCGCGAGAAGGTGCGGCTCCTGCAGCGGCGACTCCAGGTCCCGATCCATGATGACTCCCTGCTGAACAGTGAGACAATCGCAGCCGTAAGCCGCGCACTGCGGGAGCAGAGCCTGACCGAATCGGCCGCGGCCTTCACGGTGGCGGGCACCGTCCTGCGGGTAGATGGGTCGGCCCAGAAGCGGCAGCGGCTCCTCGCCTTCGACCTCGACCTGCGCGGTGTCGCCCTCTACCGGACGGCGACCAACCTCTCCGAGGTCGCCACGCACAGCGGCTTCGAGTTCCTGGGCGAGGCCACCTCCGACACCCAGGGCCAGTACCAGATCACCTTCTACGACTGGCAGTATCTCCGGGCGGAGCGGAAACTGGCGGACGTGGTGGTCTATGCTGTGGAGGGGGAGCAGGGGGCGGAGCGGATCATTGGGCGGTCGCGCATGGTCCACTCCGAGGACTACGCCGCCACCGGCGTGGTCCAGGGGCTGAACGTGATCGTTGCCAACACCGAGCAGCGCACCGAGTACGAGCAGGTCATGACCCCCTTGCTCCCCTTCCTGAAGGAGAGCGAGACCACACTCGGGGCGATCGCCCTCTCCGGCGACCAGCTCACCTTCACCGCGGGGGAGCTGGAACTGGAGCTCTCCCACCTCCAGGTTGCCGCCACCGCCGCCCACCTCCTGCTCGGTCACGAGCAGCAGGAAGGGCTCCACGAACCGCTCTACGGCATCGGGCGGCAGGGGATCGCCCTCAGTTGGCCCGTGCTCTACCGCAAGCCAGAGGTGGAGTTGCGCGCCGCCATCGACCGGTCGGTGGAGCAGCGGATTATCCGGCCCATGGACGAGAAGCAGGTGCTACTCCTGCTGGCGACCCTGCGTGACCTCGCCACACGGCAGGTGCTGAACAGCGAGAGCCAGGACGGCAGCGCCACCCTGAACCAGGTGCTCACCCTGTCCCTGCCCGAGGAGGAGCAGCGCCTCTCCTTCCTGCAGGCGCTGAACAGCTTCGCCAGCGGCGACTTCCGGGAGTTCTGGACCAAGCACCTCCCGCAGCAGCCCGCCTTCCAGGAGCGGCCCGAACTGGTCTCCGGTCTACTGCTCACCCAGCAACTGACCGCCCTCACCGGCAACCACCTGCCCCTGATCCAGGAGCTGCAGCTCAACCGCCAGGTGAGCAGCATCGACCAGCTGCTCGACCTGGAGGAGGCGCAGTGGCTGGAGATCGTCCAGCGGACCGACCTGCCCCCGGCCTACAAGAAGATGGGGATCCACGCCTACGTGAGCCAGATCCAGAACCTGCTCAACGCCGCCTACCCCACGCGGCGCATCGCCCGCATGGTGGAGAAGGCGCAGATCCCCATTGAGAAGCCCGAGGTCTCCCAGTCGATCACCAGCTTCCTGGCCAAGCAGCCCCACTTCGACTTCGCCACCTCCCGGGTCCACGACTTTGCGGAACAGATCCAGGAGCTGGCCGGCGAGTACGCGGAGCAGACCAGGAGCGAGCTGCAGAAGCTGCAGCGGGTCTTCCAGGTGAGCCCCACCCCGGAGGCCATGAACACCCTGCTACAGCACAACCTGACCTCCGCTTACAGCATCGCCCACATTCCGCGCAAGAGCTTCCTGAAGCGGTACGGCCAGGCGCTGGGCGGGGAGGAGGCCGCCTTCGCGATCCACCAGCGGGCGGAGCATATCGCCCTGCGGGCGGAGAACGCCGCCATGCACCTCCGGGAGTACACCATGAGCCCCGTGCCCAAGACCGTCATGGACACGCTGGACCTCGCCGCCGCCAAGGAGACGGTGGCCAAGCAGATCCCCAACTACGCCGAGCTCTTCGGCAGCCCCGACATGTGCGAGTGCGAGCACTGCCGGTCGGTCTACAGCGCCAGTGCCTACTTCGTGGACCTGCTCCGCTTCCTCTGGCGGGGCGACACCAACGGCGACGGGAAGAGCCCGCTGGATATGCTGGCCGAGCGGCGGCCCGACCTGCTCCACCTGCCGCTCACCTGCGAGAACACCAACACCACCATTCCGTACATCGACCTGGCTAACGAGGTCATGGAGTACTACGCCGCAAACGACTCGCTCCAGGATTACGAGGGCTACGACACCGGGGAGGCGACCGCCGATGAGTTGCGCGCCAGCCCCCAGAACTTCGACCTGGAGGCCTACCGGAAGCTGAAGGCCGCCCCCTACCCCTTCACGCTCCCCTACCACCAACCGCTCGATGTGATCCGGACATACAGTGGCCACCTGAAGGTCAGCCGCTACGAGGCGATGAAGGCGGTCAACCCCGACCCAAGCCAGACCACCGCCCGGGCGATCGCCGCCGAATCAAGCGGCCTCTCCCCGGAGGAGTTCAGCCTGCTCACCGGCGTCGCGTTCGATGGCGCCGCATCGGCGACGGCGCTCCACGAGTGCTACGGCTACAGCAGCGCCGCCGACCTGGAGCAGATGAGCGGCGTCCGCGAGTTCCTGCGCCGCTCCGGCCTCGCCTACACCGACCTGGTCGAGCTGGTGAAGACCCAGTTTATCAACCCCTACCAGGGGACCCTGGACCTGCTGGAGAAGCTGGCCTCCTACAGCAGCCTGGGCGCCGAGGAGCTTTACGCCGCCCTCGAAGCGGTTGAGGCGGGCACCGTGGACGCCGCCACCGCCGCACAGCTCTCCGCCACGGTCGATGCGTACAACAGCGACCTTGGCAGCACCCTGACCGACGCCGAGCTGTCGGACTGGGTGAAGGAGCACCTGGACGAGTTCCGCCAGGTGATCACCCTCTACCAGGCGACCTCTGCCTGCGACCTGGACACCACCTACCTCCGGACGATCGCGAAGATCTACGAGGCGGGGGCCACCACCTCGGGGATCACCAGCGCCACCTGGTCCAAGATCCACACCTTGATCCGGCTCTGGCGGAAGCTGGGCTGGTCGCTCCACGAGACCGACCTCATGCTGACCGCCCTGGGCGAAGCGGCGATCACGGACCAGACGATCACCATGCTGGAGTCGGTGGCCCAGTTGAAGGCCGCCACCAAGCTCACCCCGGACCAGCTGGCCGTCTTCTGGGGGGCGATCGATACCTATGGCAAGAAGTCGCTCTACAAGAAGCTCTTCCTCAACAAGGCGGTCCAACCGTTGGATTCCGCCTTCGCGGCCGACGCCTGGGGCGACTACCTGCAGGATCCCTCCGCCCTGCTGATCGACCACCAGTCGACCATTCTCGCCGCCTTCCGCATGACGGAGGAGGAGCTGACCGCCATTCTGAGCGTGGCGGAGGTGATCGATTCCGGCTCGCCGCGGGCGATCGACATGGCGACCGATCCGCTCCATATCGCCAACCTCTCCACCATCTACCGGTACGTGTTGCTGGCCAAGGCGCTGAAGCTGAAGGTGGTCGACCTCTGCAAGCTGATCACCCTCTTTGGCTTCTCCCCCTTCAGCACGTGGGATATCCAGGCGGAGGCGTTCACCAGCATCGACCCGGCGCTCACCTACCGCTTTTACGAGCTGGCGGCGGCGGCAAAGCGGGCGGGCTTCAAGGCATCGATCCTGGCCTATATCCTCCAGGGCACCCTGCCCGCGGATTCCAACATCGGCCTGAGCGAGGAGAAGGCGCTGCAGACAGCCAAAGCGATCCGCACCGCCTTCGCAGCGATCGAGCTGAACCACCCGGACACGCCCACCACCCCGCTCACCGTGGAGTCCCTCACCGCCAAGTTGGCCCTCACCTACCAGCCTGCGATCGTCACCCGGTTCATGCAGATCCTGGAGGAGACCGCCCCCTTCGACGTGATCACCGATACCAACCTGTCCATTGCCATTCCCGATACCCTGGCGGCGAAGTACACCTACGTCAAGGGGAGCGGCAGGCTCACCTGCGCCGGGATCATGACCGATGCCGAACAGGCGGAGCTGAAGGCGCTCTCTGGCGCCACCGCCAGCTTCCAGAGCGCGGTCGATGCCCTCTACGCCGCCCCGGAGGAGTTCCTCAGCACCAACTTCAGCGGGATCCTGACCGACCTGCCGGAGGCCTACGCCACCCTGCTGGACCACCCGGAGCAGCCGGTCGCTGCGACCCTGGAGGAGCGGCTGACCTACGTCTACGACCGGTACCTGCCCGCCCTGAAGTCCAAGCTCCGGCAGGACGCCCTCACCGGGCATATCGCCGCCCTGATCGGCCTGAGCGAGGCGGCCACCGCCGTGCTGATCGCCCAGGATCTGGGACAACTGGTCACCGACCTCTCCACCGAGGGGTTCACCAGCACCTACACCAGCAACAGCGCCCACCTGGAGGCATATATCGCCGCGCCAGCCAGCGGGGAGTACACCCTGCGGGTGGATGTGGCCGACCCGGCGGAGACCTTTGCCCTCTACCTGGACGGCACCCTGATCCTGGAGAAGACCGCCGCTGCCACCAGCCTCTCCTGGGAGGTGGTCACCCTCCTGAACGCCGCCCAGATGCACCTGCTCACCCTGGAGTACGGCAACGCCGCCGACCCCACGGCGATCCAGCTGCAGTGGCAGACAGCGACGGCAGCCCCGGAGTCGATCCCCGAGTCGGTCGCCTACCCCGCTGCCCTGCTGGACAGCTTCGTGGCCGAGGCGACGATCTACCACCGGGCGGCCAAGTTTATCGCTGGCTTCTCCCTGAGCGAGACCGAGTTGGCCCACCTGATTACCTACAACGCCGACTTTGGCTCCATTGACTTCAAGGCGCTGACCGCCGAGCACTGGGTGCGCGTGAGCGACTACACCGACCTGCGGGGCGCCGTGCCCCAGGCGCAGGCGCTGTTGACCGACCTCTTCGCCACCGCCAACCGGACCAGCCCCGCCCCCACAGTCGATGAGCTGAAGGCGCTCCTCCACCAGGCGACGGCGTGGGATCAGGCCAGCATTACCTACCTGGTGGACACCCACTTCAATCTGGGCGTGGCCGATTTCCGCAACGAGATCGCCCTGAACCGGCTCCGGGAGGTCATGGCGATCGTCACCACCACCGGTCTCTCGGCGGAGACGATCGCCCTCTGGGGGGCGGCCGAGACCGACTTCGACCAGCTCCATGCCACCGCGCAACTGATCCGGAACGGGGTGAAGGCGAAGTACGAGGTGGAGGACTGGCTGGAGCTGGCGGGCGAGCTGAGCGACACCCTGCGCAAGAACCAGCAGAGCGCCCTGGTCGCCTACCTGCTCACCCTGGAGCCGATCCAGGAGTGGGGGGTGGAAGATGCCGACGGCCTCTACGAGTACCTCCTGATCGATGTGCAGATGGACGCCTGCATGGACAGCTCCCGCATTGTGCAGGCGAACGCTTCGATCCAGCTCTTTGTCCAGCGGATCCTGCTCAACCTGGAGTCGAACCTCACCGGCGGGGTGGAGAAGGGGGTTGCCCCCGACGCGATCGATCAGGATCGCTGGGAGTGGATGAAGAACTACCGGGTCTGGGAGGCGAACCGGAAGGTCTTCCTCTACCCCGAGAACTGGCTGGAACCCGAGTGGCGGAACGACAGGAGCGAGTTCTTCAAGGAGCTTGAGTCCTACCTGGTGCAGAACGATATCACCGACCGGAGCGTGGAGCAGGCCTTCCGCAACTACCTGACCAGCCTGAACGAGGTAGCCAACCTGGATATCTGCGGCCTCCACCGGGAGGAGTACCCCGAGGGTGGGGCGCTCAAATACCTGCACGTCTTCGCCCGGACCCACAACGCCCCGTACAAGTTCTTCTACCGCCGGTGGGACGAATTCGGCAAGTGGAGCGCCTGGGAGCGGGTGCCGGTCGATATTCGCAGCGTGGAGTCCACGGGCGAGGGTGGGGCGGAGAACGCCGGTGTCCACCTGCTGCCCGTGGTCTGGAAGGACCGGCTCTTCCTCTTCTGGCCCGAGTTTGTCCGGGTGCAGGACCCGCCTGACACCGGCACCAAGACCGCGGAGGATATCGGCGCCCAGAACCTGAGCCTCATGAAGCCCAAGGAGTCCTTTGAGATCCGGCTGGCCTGGAGCGAGTATGTGGACGCCAAGTGGACGCCGAAGCAGCTCGCCAAGGAGTACCTGCGGATCCAGATCCACGACGACCACCCCACGGTGGAGAAGGACTACCTGCTCACCGCCAGCGTTGATGCAACCACCCAGGAGCTGACGATCAACGTCGCGGACTCTGAGCACCCCGAACCCCGGGGCCGGTTTATCCTGGCCGATATCCAGTCACCGGTGCGGGCGGAGCGGCTGATCGACTACTTCGACGGTGCGGCCTTCGACTACACCTACCACTTCTCCAAGCGGCGGCGGACCAGCGTGCTGGACCTGCAGGATGACACCTACCTGCAGGTCTCCACCGACCACAGGCTGCTGCCGGTGGATACGTATGCTGGGCGGGAGATGACCCTCTCCTACCCGTTCTTCTTCAGCGACGCCTACCGGACCTATTTCGTCCGCCCCGTGGTGATCACGATTTGGAACCGAATCCTCTACCCCGTCGACTACGGTCCGATCCTCCCCGGCCTGGTGGATGATTCGGGGTTCATTGACTGGGGGCCGATCGGGCCGGAGGACCTGATCGATCCGGATGTGCCGGGCTACGGGTATGGCAACACGCTGCCGGGCGGTGGGTTCACCGATCCCGTGCCGGGGGGCGCCATCTCCATGCGGACCATGACCATGGAGACCGGGGCCACCCGTACCATGGCCATGCGGACCGGCGGCGCTGTCATGGAGCGGAGTGTCGGGAGCACCCCGTATGCCGTGGCGGTCGGCGCCACCCAACCCGCGCTGGGCGGAGTCGCTGGCGTGGCCGATATCGCCGTCGGCAGCAGCCATGTGCGGATCGACACCGGTCTGGAGTTCCACACCTTCTACCACCCGTACTCCAGCCAGTTCGTTCAGCGGCTGAACCAGGGTGGGCTCCCCAACCTGCTGGCAAGCGACACCGACCTCACGTCGGACGAGGGGAGCACCTTTGAGGAGGCCTACGATCCGAACTTCACCCATGGCCTTGTGCAGAAGCCGGGGGATTTCGACACCCGGACCTACTACAAGGAGAACGTCTGCTTTGACGTCTACGGCGCCAACGCGATCTACAACTGGGAACTCTTCTTCCACGCCCCGCTCTATATCGCCACACGGCTGAGCCAGAACGGCCGGTTCGAAGAGGCGATGAAGTGGTTCCACTATATCTTTGATCCCACGACCGATGAGGAGCCCGTCGCCGGCTCCGAGACCGCCCGTTTCTGGAAGGTCCTGCCCTTCCGGTCGGTGCAGTCCGAGTCCCTGGAGGCGTGGTTCAAGAGCCTCACCCCCAGCACCGACCCGGATGCGGAAGAGAACGCCATTATTAAAGAATGGCGGGAGAACCCCTTCGACCCCCATGTGATCGCCGCCAACCGGCCGATCGCCTACATGAAGCACGTGGTCATGAAGTATGTGGAGAACCTGATCGCCTGGGGGGACTCGCTCTTCCGGCAGGACACGCGGGAGTCCGTCTACGAGGCGATCCAGCTCTACATTCTCGCCAACCATATCCTGGGGCCCCGGCCCGAGTTCGTGCCGGCCCGCGGCGAGATCCAGGCGGAGTCGTATAAGAGCCTGGAAGAGAAGTGGGACGACTTCTCCAACGCCCTGGTGGAGATGGAGAACCTCTTCCCGTACAGCAGCAGCACCAGCGTCAGCGACTCCTCCGCCGGCACCAACCTGCTGGGGGTCGGCCCCGCCCTCTACTTCTGTATCCCCTCCAACGAGAGCTTGCTGGAGTACTGGGACACGGTGGCGGACCGGCTCTACAAGATCCGGCACTGCCAGAATATCGACGGCGTGGTGCGCAGCCTTGCCCTCTTCGCGCCGCCGATCGACCCGGCAGCCTTGATCCAGGCGGCTTCGAAGGGGCTGAGTCTCGGCTCGATCCTGGCTGACCTGAGCAGCCCGCCGCCGATCTACCGCTTCCCCTACCTGGTGCAGAAGGCGAACGAGTTCTGTGGCGATGTGAAGCAACTGGGCGCTGCCATGCTGGCAGCCCTTGAGAAGAAGGACGCCGAAGAGCTTGCCCGCCTCCGCTCCTCCCACGAGGTCCAGATGCTCGACCTCATGACCGGAATCCGGGAGCGGCAGGTGCTGGAGGCAAAGGCGCTCAAGGAGAACCTGGAGAAGGGCCGGGAATCGGCCCGCTTCCGGCTCCAGCACTACCTGGACCTGCTGGGCAACGACCTGTCCGTGCCCGACGTGGACACGGTGAGCGCCAGCCTGACAGCGGACAGCCAACTGCCCGCCGACCGGGCGATCCCGACGATCGAGACCGATGTGGATGCCGCCCAGGCCGACAGCGAGGAGGCAGGCGTCAAGCTGATCAACCGGGAGCTGCGGGATATCACCCTCTCCGACCAGGCGGGGGGCGACCTGTTCGCCAGCATGGCGGCAGATATCACCGCCGGCTTCCTGGGGCTGATCCCCCAGTTTGATGCCGAGGGCACCCCGCTGGGCGTCGGTGCCGGCGCAGGGTTCGGCGGGCGTGAGCTGGGCTGGTTCGCTGCCTCCGGTGCGAAGATGTTCGCGACCAGCAGCCAGTTGAAGACGCTCGGAGCGACCAAGGCGTCCAAGATGGCCTCCTATATCCGGCGGGAGCAGGAGTGGACGCTTCAGGCCAACCTCGCGGCGAAGGAGATCATTCAACTGGACAAGCAGGTGACCGCCGCCGCGATCCGGATTCAGGTGGCGGAGAAGGAGCTGGAGAACCACAAGCAGCAGATCGCCCATGCCCAGGAAGTGGAGCTATTCCTGAAGCAGAAGTTCACCAACCAGGAGCTCTACCAGTGGATGAAGGAGCAGCTCTTCTCGGTCTACAAGCAGAGCTACAACCTCGCCTTCGAGATGGCGAAGAAGGCGGAGCAGGCCTACAAGTTCGAAATGGGGCTTGAGCTGGCCAGCTTCATTCAGTACGGCTACTGGGAGAACTCCCAGCAGGGGCTCGTGGCAGGTGAGAAGCTACAACTGGCCCTGCGGCAGTTGGAGAAGGCCTACTTGGAGGAGAACCGGCGGGAGCTGGAGCTGACCAAGTCGATCTCCCTGGCGCAGCTTAACCCGCTGGCGCTGATCGAGCTGCGGGAGACGGGCACCTGCACCGTTTCGGTGCCGGAGGAGCTCTTCGACCTGGACTTCCAGGGCCACTACTTCCGGCGGATCAAGGCGGTGCGGCTCTCCATTCCCTGCATTGCCGGCCCGTACACCTCGATTAGCTGCACCCTGCGACTGCTGCAGAACTCGGTGCGGATCAAGACCAGCATGAACGCCGAGGGCAACTACGAGCACGAGCACGACGAGGGGCTCCCGCTGGACGACGCCCGCTTCCGCTCGATCCATGTGCCGACCAAGGCGATCGCCACCAGCACGGCGCAGCAAGACTCCGGCATGTTCGAGCTGGACTTCCGCGACGAGCGGTACCTGCCGTTTGAGCGGGCCGGTGCGATCAGCACCTGGCAGATCGAGCTGACCACCGACACGGACCTGCGCCAGTTCGACTACGCCACCATCGCAGACGTGATCCTGCACATGAGCTACACGGCCAGGGAGAGCGGCGGCCTCTTCAAGGAGAAGGCGACGACACATATCAAGGAGTTCCTCCAGAACAGTGCGGAGCTCTCTGATCAGCCCCTCCTGCAACTGCTCAGCATGCGGCATGACTACCCGTCGGAGTGGCACCGATTCCTGCACCCGCAGGTGGTTGGGGGCGAGCAGGTCCTCAGCTTCACCGTCGCTCAGGAGCGCTTCCCCTTCTTTGTGCGGGAGCACGACGTGGTGATCATGAAGGTGGAGGCATTCGCCCGGTGCGCGCAGGCAGCCGCCTACGAGATGCTCCTCACCTATGTCAACCAGGACGGGGATCAGGTGACCTCGTCAGCGATTCCCTTGAAGCAGACCAGCAGTTACGGCGCCCTAAACATGGCCAGCGTCGGCGTGGCCGACTACGGGCTCAACTTGGAGGAGGTGGACCTGGCCGAGCCGTTCAGCGTGAAACTGAAGCAGACCGGGGCGGAGGACTATACGGCCCTGGCGACCCAGCCCGCCGAGGTGGAGGATCTCCTGCTGGTGTTCCACTACAAGCTGGCGGAGCCGGAGTAGCAGGTGTAATTGACCGCTGCAAGGGGTGTAATCGACCGCTACAAGGGGTGTAATCGACCGCTACAAGGGGTGTAATCGACTGCTGCAAGGGGTGTAATCGACCGCTGCACAAGGTGAAACGAGCCAGCCACTGCCTTTGCGCAGGGGCTGGCTCGGATTTCGTAAGGCGAATCGTGAGGGGTGCAGACCGTTCGGGTACAGGCCTGCTCGCCCGCCTGACCTTTAGGGAGACTTCTTCAATTTGCCAATTCTGGGTGCTATACTCAAGGTGGATCCGACAAATTCCCCAAGGGAGAGTGGTTCAATGTCTCCGGATAATCTGAACCGCGCCGACCAGTTGACCGTGGAGTCCCTGAAGAGCGCCGCCAGCGTGGAGGGTACCCCCCAGCTCCCCACCACCAGCACCCACACCCAGCCCACCGCTTCCCCCGGCCCCTTTGACCTCAGCCAGGTCACGCTCCCCTCGAATGTAGGCCCCTCCCAGATTGAAGTCCGCCGCGGCTTCACCGGCAAGCCCAGCTCCCGCGCCGCCGAGGCGGTGATTGAGGTGGCCGCCAAGAGCGGCCTGCCCAACCCACTGCCCGCAGCCCTTGAGATCCACCCGGTCCCCGGGGACTCCCGTGCCCTGCATGGGGTGCCCAAGGCCGAGCGGAACGACGCCTGGCTCAACCTGAACTGGAACAGCAAAGGGCGCAGCTTCAACTGCACCTTCCGCCGGCTCTTCACCCTCCTCGGCATCAACGTCCCGAAGGGCACCCGCATGTTGATCAACGTGGCGGTTGACCAGCATGTGCAGTATGGTCCCTGCCTCAAGCTCTGGTGGGACAAGGAGGCGTTCGTGCCGGTCAACACCCAGGAGCAGGACAGGACAAACTAGGCGGGCGCCGTAGCGCCCGCCTCACTCCGGCAGCGGGCCGGAGCGTCCAATATAGTAGCCCTGGGCAGCATCTACCCCTAGCTCCCGCAAGAGGGCCACGGTCTCTTCGTTCCCCACGTACTCCGCCACGGTGCGCATGCCCAGCTCCCGGGCGAGGGTGACCACCGCGCGGACCATTTTCTGGTCGATCGGCTCGGTCGGCAACCGCTGGATAAAGGAGCCGTCGATCTTGAGGCACGAGACCGGCAGCTTCTTCAGGTAGTAGAGCGAGGAGAGGCCGGCACCGAAATCATCCAGGGCGAAGCGGCAGCCCATGCCTGTGAGCGTCTCAATAAACTGGGTCGCCACCTTTATGTCGGCGACCGCCGCTGTCTCCGTGATCTCGAAGGTCAGGGCAGCGGGATCGACGTTGTTCCAGAGAAGCTCCTCCTTAATGAGAGGCAGCAGCTCATAGTCGGAGAAAGCCCGGGCCGATAGGTTGACCGCCAGCGTGATCGGCCGGAACTTCCGGCGCTGCTCGGCGATCGTTCGGATCGCCTGGCAGACCACCCACCGGTCCAGCGCGTGGATCAGGCCGTATGATTCAGCCACGTCCAGGAAGTGGCGGGGCGGGATCAGGGTCCCGTCCGGCTCACGCAGCCGGAGCAGGGCCTCGTACTCGGTCACCGTGTTCTCGGCGAGGCTGAGGATCGGCTGGAAGTGCAGGACAAAGCGGTCCTCGGCCAGCGCCTCCCGGATCCGGCGCTCCCAGTTCAGCTTCGAGCCCATCTCCGCCTCGGTCTGGCCCGCCGTGTAGACCCGGTGGCAGTTGCGTCCGCCGTCTTTGGCCTGGTACATGGCCAGGTCGGCGTGCAGCATGAGATCCTCTACCGTGGTGCCGTGTTGCGGGTAGATCGCAATGCCGATCGAGACCGTTATGCCCACCTGTTGTCCGCCGACTACATCAATATGACTCCGGACCGATTCGAGCAGATCGGTGGCCAGTATCTCGGCCTGGTCCACATCTACCCCCGGCAGGAAGATCGCGAACTCGTCGCCGCCCAGCCGCGCCACGGGTCCGCGCCCTGCCACGGTGTGGTCGAGGACACGGGCCAGCCCCTTCAACAGCTGGTCGCCCGCCCGGTGCCCCAGGGAGTCGTTGACGAACTTGAACTGGTCAAAGTCGAGGAAGAGGAGGGCGGCCCGGCTGCCGGTGCGGCTGGCACTGGCGAGGTGCCCCTCGACCTCAATCTCGAAGCGGCGGCGGTTGAGCAGGTCGGTGAGCGAGTCGTAGTTGGCCAGCTTCTGTAGCCGTTCCTCCGCCAGGCGCCGCTCGGTGACATCGACAAACTGTCCGATCAGGTAGAGTGGATACCCTTCCGCATCGCGCACCACGGTGGTGGTGATCGCCACCCAGATCGAGTGCCCGTCGCGGTGCAGCATCCGCCGCTCCAGGGAGTAGCCGTCGCGCTGGCCCGCAATGACCGCTTCCAGGGCGGACAGGTGCTCGGGGTAATCCTCGGGGTCGGAGAGCTCCCGTGCCGTGCAGCCTGCCAGCTCCGCCGGGGTGTAGCCCAGCATGTTGGCCAGGGCGTGGTTGGCCTGCAGGACCACCCGGTCGAGGCTGATCAGAGCCATGCCGTAAGGGGCGTTGACAAAGGTGGTCCGGAAGCGGGTCTCGCTCTCCTCCAGCTCGTCCCGCTGGGCACGCAGGACGGCGCTCTGCTCCAGCACCTTCTGGTGCTGGGTGATCAGCTCTTCCTGCTGGGCGGCCAACTCCTCGCTCTGCGCCGCCAGCAGCTGGTTGGCAGCCTCCAGCTCGCCGTGCCGCTGGGTCAGCGCCTCGTGGGTCCGGGCGTGAGCGACAGCCACCGCCACCTGCCCGACAACCGCTTCCACAAAGGCCCGCTCCTCCGCCTTCCACCCTTCATCGGCCGGGTCGCGCCGGAAGGCGATCACGCCGAGGGTGCCGGCATCGGTCAGGATCGGCGCCGCCAGGAACGGGGCGCCCTCGGGCGAGGCGACAATACAGCCCTCCAGCTGGGCCCGCTGGGCCGTCTCCTCCTGGGCGGGGGTCAGGGTGAGCGGCTCCTCCCGGCCCGATTCGTCGAAGGTGTAGGCGGAGCCATCGGTCAGTTGAATGTAACCCTGCCGCGCCCGCAGGGCGAGGCCCAGCTTCTGCACGGTGGTGCGCAGGGTGGTCTGCAGGTCAAGGCTGCTGCGGACTGAGCGGCCGATCTGATCCACCAACCCGAGCTGCCGGACCTGCAGGTCCAGGTCGTGGGTGGCGTTCTGGAGCCGGTAGACGGTCCGCCGCTGCGACGCCGCCGCCATGACCCCCACGGCGCCGGTGGCCGCCAGGGCGAAGAGCTCGACCGAGAGGGTGAGGGCGACCTGCCGGGCGGGCTGGTCGTAGAGCCAGAGATCGGTCAGGCCGGAGATCACCAGCACCAGCAGGGCGAAGCTCAGGGTGGTGTAGCCCCACCCACTCCCGCTTGTCCGTGCGGCGACCATGGGGATCGCCAGCAGGATCGGGAGGAGCGCCCCTGCGATTGGTGGCGCACCGGAGAGCAGCACCCCGATCGCAGCCGACACGAAGAAGAGGTGGAGGTGGATCTGTGCCCTGGCCGACCCCATGGGCGGAAGGAGCCAGTAAGCGATCAGGTTGTAGGCGCCCAGCATGAGGACAAAGACGAGGGCGCGCGGCAACGTCTCGGTCGTCTCCGCCCCCAGGATCGCCGTCAGTGCGACCACCAGCAGGGCCAGCAACCAGGTCCAGGTCTCGACACCAGCCAGGGTCCGCTGGATCCAGTCATGATCGTGCTGGTGGGGGAGGAAGATCTCGCGGCGATCGCTCTCTCGCAGGTGCGGGATCAGGGCGCCCAGAGCGCAGGGGATCCAGAGGGAGAGGCCGGTCCAGGTCGCCGTCCGCAGAAAGGTATAGGCCAGCAGGAGCGGCAGAGCGGCTCCCAGCAGACGGCGCCCCCATTGGGGCAGCCGTTCGAGGAGGGGGGAGAGCATCACCCCCCCGACTACCAGGGAAAAGAGACCAAGCCCGCGCAGGGCGGGCTGGATCGGTTGGAACGCGGGGGAGGTGAAGATCCCGGGCAGGAGGGTCCAGAGGGCGCCGATCCCCAGGTGAATGGCGCCAAGGGTGAGGGTGTAGAGCCTGCGCGACAAGGCGCCCCCCTCCACCCAAGGTGCGACGGCGATCCCCACCCCCAGGCAGAGGTAGGCCGTGCCGCCGGTGAAGCCGCCGGCCAGCAGGATCTGCCGGGCGAGGAGGAAGAGGGGGATCGCGGCGAGTATGGGCAGCAGGTGCCGCACCACCGGCCCCAGCCGGTAGCGAATGGTCAGGAGGAGCATGAGCCCTCCGCCAAAGAGCGCCGCCGAGAGTTGGGGAAAGTAGGGGATCAGCGGGGCGTACAGGATCGGCGAGAACTCGGTTGGGAATGCGTACAGGCTGACTCCGGTGGCAAATTCGACCGCGGCGGCAACGGCTAGCAACCGCCTTGCGTGGGATACCTGCATGCCACTCCCCCCGATCTCAACGGCGTAGTATGTGCGACGACCTAGGCCAGAACCCGTTTGATCCAGTCCGCCGCATCGCGCAGGGCGGTCTGGTTCCGGTAGAGGAAGTGCGCATCGCCTGGGTAGAGCCGCCGTTCGACAGGCCCGCCCAGTGCCTCCGCCAGCCGCTCCGACTCGGCGGGGGGGATCACGCTGTCATTCTCGCCATGCAGGATCAGGACGGGAACCGCCACCTGCCGGGCGACCGGCGCTGGGTCAAAGGCGGTCATCTGCAGGAAGCGGACCAGGTTGGTGGTCACCTGCTCGTCCCCGACGGTGGTGACCGCTGTGGTCTCCCCCTGCTCCACCCGCTTCACGAGCGCCTGCATTTCGGACCGCCACTGGCTGACCCGGATCTGGACCACCCGGTCTGACAGCCCCTTCTGGGCCGCCAGCCGGCTCATTTGGGCGGCGTAGCGCTCCTCGGCGGTCAGGTAGCCGGGGGAGAGGAGGACCAGGGCCTGGACCTTCCCCTCCGCCGCGAGGTGGAGGGCGAAGGCGGCGCCGTCGGCCCAGGCGACTGCGGCCACTCGCCCGACCTCGGGCTGGACGGCGAGCATTTCGGCGGCGGCCCTGGCGTCATCGTACAGCTCGTCCCAGTCGGCCTCATGGTAGAGGCCGGAGGAGAGGCCGCTCCCGCGCTGGTCGAAGCAGAGCCCGGCCACGCCGCCGTGCCCGAAGCTCTCGGACCAGACCACGGGCCAGTTCTTGGTGCCCTCGCGGGTGTAGCGCTGGAGGGGGAGCGGTCCAGGGCCGCCGAGCACCACCGCTCCGGGCACCGGGCTCTCCGGTGCGGCGTGGTCGGGCAGGACTAAGTTGCCCGCCAGGCCGTGGGTCTCGTTGGCAATGGAGATGGGGTCGGTCTTCGCCATAGCGCTCGCTCCTCGTATGTCAGCATCTTCCGGGATTGTACCACAAAAGTTGCGCGAGAGCGAGGCGCCACGCCCCTACGGTTTGGTCCCGGTCATGACGGCGTAGACCTCGGCTGAGACCCGGGCGATGGCCGCGTCTGCCTCGTCCACGGTGGCCCCGCCCGTCAGGACGATCAGGACATAGGGCTCGGGGGCGTAGATAATGCCACCATCATGATAATTGCCGTCGTAGGAGCCGAACTTGTGGAGATGGGCAACCCCTTTGGGCAGACCGGCGGTGATTCGCCCGTCGTAGGCGACCTGCCGCAAGGGCTTCAGCAGCAGCTCGGTCCGGTCGGGATCCTCCTGGGAGAGCTTGTGCAGGTGGAGCCACCAGCCCAGCTCGGACATGGCGGTCACCTCGGGCCCCCGGAAGAGTTCGCCGCCAATCGTGCGGCTCCAGGCCTCAATGTTCCGCCAGCCGAAGTGGCGCCCCAGCATGTTGACCGCCACGTTGTTGCTGTAGATCAGCGACCGGTTGACCAGGTTCTCAATCGGGTACATGCCCCCGAACGGAGCGGTCTCAAAGGCCCCGCCGCCCGGGCTCTCGAAGTCGGCCTCGGTGTACTGGATCGTGTCCTGCCAGCTGATCTTGCCAGCCCGGTACTGCTCCAGGGTGTAGAGGGTGACGATCATCTTGATCGTGCTGGCCGGGTGGTACCGTTGATCCGGGTTGTAGGTCCAGCACTGGCCGGTGGTCAGCTCCTGAACGATCGCACTGTAATGGCCCGAGAAGCCCTCCATTGCCTTGGAGGCCGCCGCCTCCAGGGCCGCTGCCTTCTCCCAGACGGGATCGACCTTCGGTTCAGCAGGGGCGGGCTCGGTGGCAGTGGGGGCCGGTTCGGCCACGGCGGGAGCCGGGTCAAGGGTCGCGCTGACCGGGGCGGAAGGAACCACCTGGGCAGGTGAGCGCTCCGCAGCCACAGGGGCACGTGCACAGCCGCTCAGCATAAGGGCAATCGTCAGAGCAACGAGCCGGTGGGCCACCAGATTCGCCTTGCGCCCTCCCACATGGACACCTCCGCTAATGTCGTCACATATATAACGATGCAGAGTTGCCGCTGGTTTCGCAATACTGCCCGCAGAGGAGGAAGTTTCCCGGCAGTCGAATCCATGGAGGCAGATTGCCGAGGAGATGATTGTTGTGCGCCGACGGCTGACCCTGCTCCTGTGCCTCTTGTTGCTCACGCCATGGCTCTCGCTCGGGACCGAGCGGGTGGCGGCGCTCTCCCCGGCGCCGGTACCGGTCCTGCTGGTCCACGGCTTCGGCGGCTCAGCCTCCACCACCTGGCGGGCGGCGATCCCGCGGTTTGAGGCGGAGGGCTACCGGCCCGGCCGCGACCTCTTTGTCGTAGACCTGGCCACCCGGATCACCGAGGAGCCGCTCGATCTCTTCGCCGATCTCTCCCAGGTCCGGGCGGCGATCGAGGAGCTCCGGCAGCAGACCGGCTGGGAGCAGATCGATCTGGTCGGCCATAGCCGGGGCGGGCTGATCGTTCGGACCCTGGCGGCGGGGGAGAGTGCCCGGTACATTCGCCGGGCGGTGGCGATCGCCACCCCGCACACCGGCATTCTGGCAGATGAAGTCATAGCCAGCCTCCTCCAGGAGGCGGGGCTGCCCCCGTTTGTCCGGGCGCTCCTGCCGATCCCGCCGCAACTGGAGGCGGGGAGCCCCGCCCTGCGGACGATCCAGGCCCGGGAGGAGCGCTTTCCCGACCAGCGGGCGGCGGCGCTGACGATCGGTGTCACCTGGCGGGAGGGGGCGCCGGCCGTGCTGCAGGGCAATGACGGCATTGTCCCGCTGCAGAGCCAGCTCGCCTGGCCGGGGGCGAAGGCGCTCACCTTCCGGCTGGGGCCGCCCGCCGAGGCGCTGGTCCCGCCGGTGGATCCCCTGGTGATCGCCGCCCAGAGCCCGCACCTGGAGGCGCCCCGGAGTCCGGCTGTGCTCCAGGCGGTGCTCGACTTCCTGCAGGCGCCCGAGGCAGGGCCAGCGGGGGAGGCGGCGCAGGGGAGCGGTTCTGGGGCGGGCGCCCCGGAGTGGCTGGCGGAGCTACAGGTCCGGGGTGACCAGCCCATGACCCGGGCCGAGTTTGTCTACCCCCTGGTCCGGCTCAGCGGCCTACCGGAGCGGCTCCAGCCCACGCCCTTCAGCGATCTGGCGGGCCACTGGGCCCTGGGCTATGCGGAGGCGGCCCGCCAGGCCGGCCTGGCCAGCGGGGTGAGCCCGCAGGCGTTCGCCCCCGACCGGGTCCTCATCCGGGCCGAGGCGGTGGTGCTGATCGCCCGGGCGTTGGGGCTCGCCCCCTCGCCCCAGCCCAGCCGCTTCGCCGACACCCGGGGCCACTGGGCCGAGGGCTGGATCGAGGCGGCCGCCGGACGGGGGCTTGTGCAGGGCGACAGCCGGGGCTTCCGCCCGGACGACCCGGTCCTGCGGGGCGAGGGGGCGCTGATCCTGGCACGGTCCCTGGGCGGAGGGTAAGCGAGAGGCCGCCACGACAGAGAGTTCGTGGCGGCCTTCCTATTATATGGGGTCAGGGCAGAGGGACTACTTGACAGCCTGCGTCGCCTTCAGCTCGGCCTGGCGAGCCAGGTCGATCGAGTCGGCCAGGGTCTCCATGAACTTCTGCGGGTTGTGGAAGCCCATGGAGTTCTCGGCCGAGGCGAGATCCCAGTAGTACTGGGCTTCACGGTGCAGGGCACGGGCTTCGTCGATCAGCTTGGCGTCGCCGGTGGCCTTCACAGCAGCCTCGATTGCGAGAATGGCGGCCTTGTTGGCCTCACCAGCCCGGTCGAGCGCCTCCTTCACCCGATCCTGGGTGTGGAGGACCCGCTGGCCCATCTCGTCCTTGCTCTCCTTGTGGCACTGGGTGCAGGACTGCTCGAAGGTCCGGAAGGGGGAGGTCCACCAGTGCGAAGAGATCTTGGTGGAGCCTTCCTTCATGTAGGGCATGTGGCAGTCGGCGCAGGAGAGGCCGGCCCGCTCATGAACGCTGCCCTGGAACATTTCATACTCAGGATGCTGCGCCTTCAGCATGCCGCCACCGGTCTGGGGGTGGGTCCAGTCGTTGAACCCTTCCTCCTGGTAGTAGGCGTACATATCTTCCGGCTCGAAGCCGTTGTCCCACGGGAAGGTGACGGCGTTGGCGTCCTTCGGGTTGAAGTAGTACTCCACGTGGCACTGGGCGCAGACGAGGGAGCGCATCTCCTGGCGGGTGGCGTTCTTCACGTCAAACCCACGGCGGGCCATCGCCTCGACCAGGGCCGGACGGGTGATCCGCAGCTCCATGGTCTCGGGGTTGTGGCAGTCCGAGCAGGAGACAGGGTGCTCAAAGAGCGCCTTGTTGTTGTTCTCCAGGATCTTGGTGTTGTAGAAGGCGTCGCCCATCTTCTCGATCAGGCCCGGCACTTCCGCAGACTTGCAGTACATGCAGGTCAGGTTGGTCTTCTCATTGAAGCGCAGGGTGCCAACGGTACCGTTGCCGCCCATGGTGTCATCGAGCACGTAGGCGTGGCCGCGGGCCTCGTTGTACTCCTTGGAGAAGCCGTAGCCCGCCCAGAGGACCTTCATGTAGGGGAACTGGTCGAGGCGGCTCTTCTTCTTCTCGGACGAGGCGTACTTCAGGGCCGGCGGGTTCATTTCAGCGTTACGCATGTAGGAGTCATAATGGCTCGGGTAGGCAAGGGCGAAGGCCTTGGGGTCGGTCTCGTCGGCAGCGATTGCGCCGACAACAGGCTTCTCGGCGGCCTCTTCCTTGTTGGCGAGGTAGTAGAACGCACCGCCACCGATCAGGCCGATGCTGAGAATCGCCGCCAGCAGAATGGAGAGCGAGCGGTTCATGCGTGGGTTTCCTCCTTTGGGACGTTAATTGCGAAGGGGTGTGCCGTGAGGCGTCTCACGGTGGCATTCGAAACAGAGCATACTGCCGTTGCTGGAATCCGCAGCGTGGCTGTCACCCAGGGTGCCGGAGTGGCACTGGACGCAGCGCGACTGGACGATCTGTCGGCTGTGTTCCAAGGGTTTGATGATATCCGGGGTCTGGTTCGTCATGAAGATGAAGAGGTGGCGGCTGGCGGACTGGATCTCCTCCACCGGCTTCTCAAAGAACCCGGTCGGGCTGTGGCAGTCCAGGCAGGCGAGCTGATGGTGCGCGCTCCGCTCCAGCGTGACGACCTCGCGGGTCATGACGTGGCAGGTGCCGCAGGCCTGAGGCGAGCCCATTGTGTCGCCAATGGCGGGTACCTGAAGGGCTACGGCGAAGATCAGGAAGGCGCCGATCGCAGCACCTACGGTGAACAACGCCCGTATCACCCACTTGCGAGTCATTTCATCACCTCCTTCCTGAGGGTATAGTCCCCGTCACCCTAAGCGTACCAGTTCAGGCTTGTAAGGGGCTTACGCATACCTTGTGGAATTCTGAACGAGCCGAACGAAAAAGCGCTATGCGCGGGTACGCGAAGGCGCCGGGGTCAATCCCCGGCGCCGCTGGCATCGAACTTGTAACCGATCCCCCAGACCGTCTTGATAAACCTGGGCTCCGCTGCGTTCTCTTCGATCTTCTCCCGCAACCGGCGAATGCAGACCGTGACCGTGGACTGGTCGGTGGGCACGTCGCCGCTCCAGACCCGAGCCAGGAGCGACTCCCGGCTGAAGGGGTGCCCCGGATGGCTCGCCAGCAGCCAGAGCAGGTCGAACTCCTTGGGTGTAAGCTCCGGGCTCCGCTCCCCGACCATGACCGTCCGGGTGGTCTTGTTGATCTCCAGCGGGCCGTAGCGGAGGAGCCGGCTGTCCGGCAGCGCCGTGGAGCGGCGCAGGATTGCCTTCACCCGCAGGATCAGCTCGTGGATATTGAACGGCTTGGTCAGGTAGTCGTCGGCGCCCATGTTGAAGCCGACCACCTTGTCCATGTCGTCGCCCCGGGCGGTGAGCATGAGGATCGGGACGGGGGATGAGGCCCGGATCCGCCCGCAGACGGCGAAGCCGTCGAGCTTGGGCATCATGACGTCGAGGATCACCAGGTCAGGCCGGTGGTTCTGCGCCAGGAAGAGCGCCTCTTCGCCGTCGGTGGCCCGGATCACCTCGTACCCCTCATGCTTCAGGGCGTGCTCGATCATCTTCAGGATCTTTGGATCGTCGTCCACAACCAGGATCTGCTTCATGGGGGTCATGACAGGTCACCTCTCTAGCGGAAGGGTGAAGAAGAAGGCTGCACCGTGGCCGGGCTCGCTCTCGACCCAGATCCGGCCGCCGTGGAGCTCGACCAGGCGCTTGACCAGGGCGAGGCCGAGCCCCGAGCCGCCGACCCGCTCGTGCTGGGCCGAGCGGCGGAAGAGGTCAAAGATCACCGCCTGATCCGCCGGGTCAATGCCCGGGCCGTTGTCCTGCACGCTGACCAGCAGCTCCGTTGCCTGCCGCTCTGCCCGGACTGCGATCCTGCCGCCTGGCTGGGTGAACTTGATCGCGTTGCCCACCAGGTTGAGGATCACCTGGACCAGGCGGAGGTCGTCGGCCGGCACCAGCGGGAGATCCTCGGCCAGCTCGACCGCAATGGTCAGCTCCTTCTGCCGGGCCAGGGGGCGCAGGGAGCTGGTCACCTCCCGCATGAGGTCGTGCAGATCGACCGGCCCGATATGCAGCCGGAGCTGCCCCGCCTCCAACCGGGAGGCGTCCAGGAGGTCGTTGACCAGCTGCAACAGCCGGTTGGCGCTCTCCAGAATATCGGCCAGGTACTCCTGCTGGTCCTGGTTCAGGGAGTCGGGGTTGGTCTGCCGCAGGAGCTGGGTAAACCCGATGATCGCCGTAAGCGGGGTGCGCAGCTCGTGGGTCATGGTGCTGTAGAACTCGGTCTGGCTCTGGTGCAGGCGGGCCAGTTGGCCGTGCGCCTGAACCAGCCGGTCGTTGGCCTCCCGCAGCTCGGCGGTCCGCTGCTGCACCTTCGACTCCAGCCCGGTGTAGAGGTCCTGCAGCTGATCCGTCATGGTGCTCATGGCGTCCACCAGGACCGAGAGCTCCTGGTGGAGCCGCAGCGGCTGGGCCTCCTGCTCACGGATCCGCAGCTCTCCCCGACCGATCCGCTTGGCGATCGCAGCCAGGGCGTTGAGCGGTCGGGCCACAAACTGGTGGGTCAGGAAGCCGATCAGCCCCAGGGAGAGGCCGGCGAAGGCGACGATCGTCAGCGCACGCCGCCGGGTGTTGGCACCGATCCGCTGCCCTACCCGCTCCATGGGGATCGAGATCGAGAGGGCGCCGCCCAAATCGCCTTCCTTCAGCCCCTCCTTGGGGTAGCCGGCCACGTCTCGCGTGCCTTTCGGGCCGCCGTGGCACTGCAGGCAGGAGCGCTCGATCGTCAGGGGGACCAAGTACCGGTAGGTCGCCTCTGCCCCCTGGCCGGTCCGCCCGGTGATCTCCTGCAGGGAGCGGTCCGCTGCGAAGCGCAGAAGGGCCTGCCGCTCGAACTCATCCGGCTGGTTGGTCTTGTTTCGGACCTCCAGCCGGGTCTGCTTGAACCGGTAGTCGGACATGGTGGCGAAGACCTCGCCCACGCCCCGGCTGACCGCTGCCGGGTTGAGCCCCTTGAACTCGAAGTTCCCCTTGCTGTCGTGGTTGATCTTGTCCTGGCTACGGGCCATGAACTCGCGCTGGGCAATGATCTGGGTGGCCATGACCTTGGCCTGCTCGTGGAGGTCTTCCATGGCCTGCGTCTGCTGTTCACGAGCCTCCCAGACCAGGTTGAGGGTGAGGACCGCCACCAGCACGGTGGTCACCCCGATCATGAACTTGAAGCTGACACGGGCGTGCATGGGCCCTCACCTCCCAGGGGTCGTCCTAGGATGATCATAGCGGGCGGAGGGCTGGCGCCGCTATCCGGCGCTGGCACTTTATTGATAGACCTTAGTAACCATGGCGCGAACCCGAGCCTGCGCCCGGTCTGGAGCCGATCGATTGCGAGAACGCCCGGTCCGGCTGGGATCTAGCGCCAGCCGGACTGGCGCGCCTGCGCTGAGAATCGATACCGCACTCATTTCGGAAGGGGTACCATATAGCGCCTTGGTGACACGGCGCGCCCTTCCACTATGCGCCGAGAATCGGTCAGAGAGTCCATGGCGGCTAGTCCAGCGGCTTTGCTAACGTGTTAGGTGAGAAGAACCGACCGGGAGGACTGTGAATGGCACGATCTCCGGATTGTCCTCACTGCGGCAAGGCGGTCCCAAGCGGGGCCCGCTTCTGCCAGGCCTGTGGGAAGCAGATCACAGCGGGTAGGACGGGACCGAAGTGGGGCACAATCGCTGCCATTGCCCTCATTCTCCTGGTGGGAGTGGGGATCGCAACCTGGCGGGTGGCCACCCCCTCGGGCGAAGGGCCGGCAAGGACGGGGGAAGCGAAGAGCCAGGAGCGCCCCACACGGATCGACGGCGCCGGACAGATGCCCATGTGGCTCCTCAACTCGGACCCGACCGTTCAGGATGATTATGTCTGGGCGGCTGCCAATCTCGATGTGCTCCAGTACATGCCCTGCTACTGCGGGTGTGGCTCCGTTGGGCACAGCGACAACTTCTCCTGCTACTTCAAGCGGGACGAGAACGGGCTGATCCAGGGCTACGACAACCATGCCACCGGCTGACAGATCTGTCTTGACATCACCCGTGAGGTGAGGAGAGGACTGGACCGGGGCAAGTCGCTTTACGAGATCCGGACGGCGATCGACAAGGCGTATCAGGCACAGGGGCTGGAGCCGACACCGACCCCGATGCCGCCGAAGAGCTAGCACTGGACCGTTCAGGAGTCGCTGGAGATTTGGAGGAGGTACCACCCATGGCAGAATGTCAGAGCTGCGGTAGCGAGTTGACGGGCGCCTACTGCAACACCTGCGGAGCCCGTGCCCCCGAGGAGCGGACGCCCAAGAAGGTCAAGCGGGAGACGGCACCAGCCCACGGAACCGCCAAGGTGAGCCACGCCCCCGCGTCGCGAGGGCACGGCGCCCTCTCGTCGCAGCGGATCTGGCGGACCACCGCCGTGGCGATCATGGGGCTGCTGCTCTACGGGGCCGGAATCTTCACCGGGGTCTACATGGCCCAGGGCGATCAATCCACCGCCCCCGCCGGCGACGCCCAGACGGTGACGGTGGAGGGCGAGGTGGATGTGGCCGGCATGCCCCCCCTGGCCCGCGCCAACTTCTACATGGAGAACGGCGTCGCCCTCATGAACGAGGGGCAGCGCTCCGCCGCAATCAGCGAGTTCCGCAAGTCGATCACCGAGTGGCAGAACGCCCTGAAGGCGGAGCCTGACAACCTGTACGCCGAGACCTACCTGGGTCTGACCTACTACTACGCCGGCGACAGCAACAAGGCGCTGGACACCCTGCGGGGTGTTCTGGAGAAGGATTCGAACTACCTCTGGGCGATCTTCAACCTGGCCTGGATCTACCAGGCTGGCGAGAAGCCCGACCAGGCGCTGCTCATGTACCAGCGGTACCTGGCCGCCGCCCCCACCGAGAAGCAGAACATGCTGAAGTACGCCGAGCAGTTTGAGCTGATCGACCGGCAGATCACAGCGGCTGAGGAAGCGGTGGCGAAACTCAGCGGGGGAGGGACAGGGAAGTGAGATATCCGACCTGGAAGCGCATGACCTCGGCCACCTTCCTGGGCCTGCTCGCCGTCTGGTTCCTCTACGTCCTCCTCTGGCCGAACCAGGGGAATGCCGCCCCGGGCGAGGGGATCCCCATTGGCCAGGCGGCACCCGACTTTGAGCTGAAAACGGTGGATGGCCAGGTCTACAAGCTCTCCGACCTGAAGGGCAAGCCGGTGCTGATCAACTTCTTCGCCACCTGGTGCCCGCCGTGCCGGGCGGAGATGCCGCTGTTGGAGGAGACCTACAAGCAGTACAAGGACCAGGGCTTCGTGGTCCTGGCGGTCAACCTGAACGAGTCGGACGTGGTGATCACCTCCTTCCAGCAGAAGCTGGGGCTGACCTTCCCGATCGTCGTGGACAAGTCGGACGCCGTGAGCCGGGCCTATGACATCGTTCCCCTGCCGACCAGCTACTTCGTGGACCGCGAGGGCGTTGTCCGGGGGCTCTGGAAGGGCGAGATCCGCAAGCCACAGCTCGAGGAGTTGCTGAAGAAGATTCTGTAGGAGGGGTCCACCGTGGATGAGATGAGCGCGGCGCCGCGCGCCGCTGCTGAGGAAGAAATCCAGACTGCGGAGCCCCAGAAGCCTACGAAGGACCTGCTGGACAGGACCTGGGACTTCTTCGCCTCCGTGCCCGTTGCCACCGTCCTGATCTTTATCATCGCTGCGGCCTCGATCGGTGGCTCGCTGATCGAGCAGGAGAACACCCTCTCCACCCTGCAGGCCCCCCTGGAGTACTACAAGGCGCGGTATGGCTCGGTCATGGGCACGGTCCTCTTCCGGACCGGCATGACCCACATGTACTCCTCCTGGTGGTACCTGACCATGCTCTTCATGATCGGGATCTCGCTGGTGATCTGCTCGCTGGATCGGTTCGTCCCCCTCTGGACCGCCGTCCAGAAGCCGAACCCGACCCCCGACCCCGGCTTTGTGAAGCACCTGCGGAACCGGTTTGAGTACCGGCCCGAGGGGCAGGGCGTCGCCGGGCTGGCCGCCCTCCTGAAGGCGAAGCGCTATCTCGTCATCGAAAAAGATGGCCGTCTCTACGCCGACAAGGGACGCTGGGGGCGTTGGGGCCCCTACATTACCCATATCGGCCTGATCCTGATCCTGGTCGGCGCCATGATGCGGGCGATCCCCGGCGTCTACTTCAGCCAGTTTATCTGGGTGCGGGACGGCGAGATTGTCAAGGTGCCCAACACCGACTTCTTCATTCAGAGCGAGAAGTTTGTCGCCGAGTGGTACGACAGTGGCGCCCCGAAGCTGTACAAGACCGAGGCCAAGATCCTGGACGGCGAGGGCAACGAACTGCTCAGGCACGACATTGTCATGAACGAGCCGCTCTCCTTCCGGGGCGTGGAGCTGTTCCAGTCCTCCTTCAAGCAGGAGCTGGGCAAGGCGGTCGTGGGGCTGGTGGAACGGGAGAGCGGGAAGGAGATCGGCACCTTCGAGCTGGACCTGCTCCAGCCGAAGCCCCTGTACGAGGTGAATGGCTACAAGATCCGGGTGATCGACTACTTCCCGGACTTCGGGTTGGATGAGGCCGGCAAGCCGACCAGCAAGTCGAGTGCGGTCAACAACCCCGGACTGGTGGCCGAGGTCAGCTCGCCGGATGGCAAGACCTTCACCAACTGGTACTTTATCATGTACCCCGAAATGGAGTTCGACCCGAGCGTGCCGGTCCGCTTTACCACCATCGACATGGGTGTCGCCTCGACCACGGGGCTGAGCGTGAAGAAGGACATGGGCGTCCCCGTGATCTACCTGGGTCTGTTGATCGTCTCCTTCGGCGTCTTTGCGACCTTCTATATCGCTCACCGGCGCTACTGGGCCCTGGTCGATGGCCCCCGGGTGATCGTGGGCGGCTGGACCAACCGGAACCACGGCTCGCTCACCACGGAGATGCAGCAACTGGCCCACCAGCTTGACCCGAAGACGAACCCGATTGCCGACACATTGGAGGGTGAAGAGCGATGAGCGGACTCTCTAGCTACCTCTTCTTTGGCGCCTTTGCCGCCTACGTGATCTCTGCGATCCTTTATGTCGCCCGGATCACGCTGCGCCGCCGGGATCAGAAGTTCTTCGCCCAGGCGGACCGGCTCGGCGAGATCGGCTTCAAGGTGGCGGCCGTTGGCGTGGTCAGCCATGGCGGGGCGATGGTCACCCGCTGGATCGCATCGGGCCAGGTCCCCATGTCCAACATGTTTGAGTACATGTCGTTCCTGGGCTGGGCGGTCATGCTCTTCTTCGTGATCCTCTCCTTCTGGTACAAGATCCCGGCCCTTGGCGCCTTCGTGGCGCCGGTCGGCGTGATCGTGATCGCCTACGCCTCTGTCTTCCCGACCGACGTGAAGCCCCTGGTGCCGGCGCTCCAGTCCTACTGGCTGCCGCTGCACGTCTCGACCGCTGCGCTGGGCGAGGGCGCCTTCGCCGTCTCCTTCGGCGCCGCTGTCATGTACCTGCTCCGGGTCCGGAAGGAGCACGCGGAGCCCTGGGAGGAGAAGGCGCTGGAGTCCTTCTTCTACGTGACCACCCTGCTGATCGGCTTTATCGTGGTGGCGCTGGGCTTCAAGCTGGGCGGCTACGAGGTGGCGCTGACCAACATCGGTCAGGGGAATGGGACGATCACCTACACCCTGCCGCCGATCTTCGGCCCGATCGGCTCCAGCGCCGGCGATGCGACCTTCCTGGGCATGAACATGCCCCTCCTCACCGCCCCGACCTGGATGCACGGGATCGATGCCCCGAAGAAGCTGAACACCCTGGTCTGGACCATTCTTGCGGGCACGGTGATCTACGGGTTCCTGCGGCTGATCGCCCGGGGGCCGCTCCGTGAGCTGGGCTCCCGCGCCGTGGCAGGCATGAATCCGAAGCTGTTGGACGAGGTCTCCTACCGGGGAATCGCCGTGGGCTTCCCGATCTTCACCCTGGGCGCCATCGTCTTTGCGATGATCTGGGCGAAGAAGGCCTGGGGCGAGTACTGGCAGTGGGACCCGAAGGAGACCTGGGCCCTGATCTCCTGGCTCTTCTACTCGGGCTACCTGCACATGCGGATCGTGAAGGGCTGGGAGGGGCGTCCTGCGGCCTGGGTCGCAGCCCTCGGCTGGGTGCTGATCCTCTTCACCCTGGTGGGCGTCAACCTGCTGATCGCTGGTCTGCACTCGTACGCTGCGTAAGGAATGGGGCGCCTCCCGCATGGGGGCGCCCTTTCTTTTTGGTAGGCCCATTTTTGTAGCAGGATTTCTCTGGGTTGGATAGAATTCGCCCGTAGGTCTTCCTTCAAAGGAGTGAACGGCGTGGCGCAGTGCCCAAAGTGCGGTACCCAGTCTGACGGGCTCTTCTGTCCGAGTTGCGGTGCCCAGGTAACCCCGCCCCAGGCCCAGCAGGCTGCTGCCTCTCAACCTTCGTACAATCCAGCGCCGCCACCGCAGTACCAGCCGCCGACGCCTCCAGTCTACAACCAGCCTGCACAATCGGGGCCGTTTGGCCAGCCGCAGCAGCCCCCGCAGCCGGGGCCGTATGGCCCTGCGCCGCAGTACCCGCCCCAGGCGCCCCAGCCTGGACCCTACGGGCAGGCTCCGCAGCCCGGGCCCTACGGGCAGGCTCCGCAGCCCGGGCCGTATGGTCCGGCGCCCTACCCCTACCAGCAGCCCAAGAAGGGCGGCGCTGGCAAGGTGATCCTGATCATCGTCGGCGTGATCGTGGCCCTCTTCCTTGGCCTGATTGTCCTCGGCGCCCTGGTGAGCGATGATGAGGGCGGTGGTCCCACCCCGAGCTCCAGCACCTCCGACGTGCTCGGCGTGACCGATGGACCGGTGATCACCACCGAGATCGACACGGACACGCAGGAGCCGCTCACCGATTCCATGTCCTCTGTGCCGACCTCAAGCGGTCTGATCTATGCGACGGTCGAGGTCAGCGGGAAGCAGGGGCAGGTCGTGAATGCTGTCTGGTTCTACAACGGCAAGCACCAGGAGCACCTCGACACCGAGATGAAGCTGCCGGCAGACTACAAGGGCTGGCTCTCGTTCAGCATCGACAATGGCGGCGATCCCTGGCCCACCGGGGAGGTCGTGGTCGAGATTCATATCGACGGCAATTATGTGACCGAGGCTTCGTTTGAACTGGAGTAGGTTCAGGGCGCCCTTCCGGTAGCGGGGGGGCGCTTTCCTGTGGGGGTGGGTCTTGCACGTGCGGGAGTGGTCCAGGGGAAGGGGCTGTGGGCTCCGGTGGGTTAACCCAGGCAGTGTTGCGTCGCTCCGATCGATTGCGATGGGGGCGGAAGGTAGCCTGCGCAGTGGCGAGCGGCGACGAGAATCAGCTGGGGCCCCATCCACTTCTGCATGGCATGATCCCGCTTCTGCCGCTCCGAGAAGGGCCCGGGGACCTCACGCGAGATTTGGATACTATTGTTCTGCGAAGCTGTCCAAAAACCGAACGAGAGAGTCGGAATGACCTTGCGAGGGGCTGGCAGGCCCAGGAACTACGGCCCACCCCCCGCCGCTGTCCTCCCCTCACGCGCTTTTTGGACAGCGGGGAGGCATATCGCTGTCCAAAAGCGCACGAGGCGCTCGCAACTGGAGGCGAGCGCAGGCAGGCGCGGAAAATCGCTCCGAAGCGGAGGCGAGCGCAGGCAAGCGCGGAAAGTCGCGCCGGAGCGGAGGCGAGCGCAGGCAGGCGCGGAAAATCGCTCCGGAGCGGAGGCGAGCGCAGGCAGGCGCAGAAAATCGCGCCGAAACGGAGGCGAGCGCAGGCAAGCGCAGAAAATCGCTCCGAAACGGAGGCGAGCGCAGGAAAGCGGAGAAAATCGCGCCGAAACGGAGGCGAGCGCAGGCAGGCGCAGAAAATCGCTCCGAAACGGAGGCGAGGCGGCCCGATTACCCCCTTGAGCCCGTTCGGCGCCCGCCGTTGCGACGAGCCCCCCCAACCCCTCCAGCGAGCTGGCCGGAGGGTGCCCCGGGGAGAACCAAGGCGAGGCGGCCGGATTACCCCCTTGAGCCCATGAGGCGGATGACGTTACGGGCGCTTGGCGCCGCTACGAGCCAGGCCGAAATTCGGGACGAATTTCGGCACCGAGGCAACCCCCTAGCGCCCGTTCGGCGTCCGCCGTAGGGCGGGGGGTAATCCGAGCCGCCGAAGCCGTGAGCACCCCCCAAAAAACCCATCCGACCAAGCGAGCCCCACCTTTTTGCCCCATTCGGTAGGATGCGAGCCACCGTGGTAGAATAAGCATGATAGGAAATCAGTCCACTACATAGAGGGGCGGATCCACATGGAGATCATGAAGCGGCACGATGTCCCGGCAGAGCACAAGTGGGACCTGGACGGCGTCTACCCGACCGTTGAAGCCTGGGAGGCAGACTACGCCAAGGTCGAGGCGATGCTCCCGTCGCTGACCCAATTCCAGGGCAAGCTGGGCGAGTCCAGCCAGACCCTCCTCAAGGCGCTCCAGATCCGCGACGAACTCTCCCAGGTCATGGACCAGGTGATCGTCTTCGCCAACATGAAGCAGGACGAGGACACCGCCAACTCCACCTACCAGGCGCTGGCCGCCCGGAGCTACTCCCTGGGCTCCAAGGTTGGTGCGGCAGCCGCCTTCCTCACCCCAGAGCTGCTCGCGATCCCCACCGAGACGATCACCGAGTGGCTCGCCACCGACAGCGGTCTCGCCGTCTACCGGCACGAGCTGGAGGATACCCTGCGGGAGAAGGCCCATGTCCGTTCCGCCGAGGTGGAGGAGCTGCTCGCCCAAATGGGCGAGGTAGGCCATGCCCCCAGCGATATCTTCGGCAAGCTGAACAATGCCGATATCAAGTTCCCGAAGATCACCGATGAGGACGGCAACGAGGTCGAGCTGACCCACGGCCGCTACTCCCGGTTCCTGGAGAGCCCGGTCCAGCGGGTGCGGAAGGAGGCGTTCGAGGGGCTCTACGCCACCTACGGCAAGTTCCGCAACACCCTGGCCGCCATTCACGCCAACAGCGTGAAGAAGGACGTCGTCTTCGCCCGGGCCCGCCGGTTCCCGTCGGCCCGCGCCATGTTCCTCTCCCGGACCAACGTGCCGGAGGCGGTCTACGACAACCTGATCGCCACCGTCCACAAGAACCTGCCGTCGCTGCATCGGTATATCCAGCTGCGCCGGAAGCTCCTGAAGCTGGACGAGATCCACTTCTACGATCTCTACACCCCCATGGTGGCCGAGGTCGACAAGAAGATCCCCTACGCCGAGGCGGTCGAGACGGTGCTGAAGGCGCTGGCGCCCCTGGGCGAAGAGTATGTCTCCATCGCCCGGGACGGCCTGACCGATGCCCGCTGGGTCGATATCTACGAGAACGCCGGCAAGCGGTCGGGCGCCTACTCCTGGGGCACCTACACCACCAAGCCGTTCATTCTGCTGAACTACCAGGACAACCTGGACTCCATGTTCACCCTCGCCCACGAACTGGGCCACTCCATGCATTCCTACCTGACCCACAAGCACCAGCCCTACCACTATGGCAACTACTCGATCTTCGTGGCGGAGGTCGCATCTACATGTAACGAGGCGCTCCTGACTGACTACCTGATCAAGCACACCGACGACACCCGCCTGAAGATGTACCTGATCAACCATCACCTGGAGTCGTTCCGGGCGACGCTCTACCGGCAGACCATGTTCGCCGAGTTCGAGCATATCACCCATCAACGGATGGAGGCCGGCGAGGCGCTGACCGGCGACCTGCTGAGCGAGGTCTACTACGACCTCAACAAGCAGTACTACGGGACCGAGGGCATGGTGCTCGACGAGCAGATCGCCCTGGAGTGGGCCCGGATTCCCCACTTCTACACTGCGTTCTATGTCTACCAGTACGCCACGGGCATCTCGGCATCGGCCGCGCTCAGCCAGCAGGTGCTGACCGGGGGCAAGCCGGCGGTCGATCGCTACCTGGGCTTCCTGAAGAAGGGGTGCTCGGACTACTCGATCAACGTCCTGAAGGAGGCCGGGGTCGATATGGCCTCGCCGGAGCCGGTGCAACAGGCGCTGGACGTATTCGCCTCGCTCCTCGACCAGATGGAGGCGCTGGCTGGCTATCGCTAAACGGCGGGGGGCCGGGGCTGTTACAGCCTCGGCCTTTACCGAGGTGAAGGGGCTACCTATCCCCGATGGGCGCGAAAAAGCCGCCGGAGCCTGTCCGGCGGCGGTGGTCCTGGGTCTTAGATCGCACGGGCGGCTTCGGCCTTCTCTTCTGCCCGGATCTTGGCAAGCACGATCTGAAGCCGGTCTTCCGGGCGAGAGTTGCGCCACTGGTCGACCAGGTGGTCAAGCTCCCGGCTCATGGTCGTCGGGGCAAAGTTGGCCTTCGGGGCCTTCGCTCGAATAGGGCGTCTCATGGCGACGGTTCCTCCTTAAAGATGTCACGCAGGCGGATTCCCGCCTTGCGGACCCGCTCTATTAAGGTCTCGCCAGGCTCTTGCGAGCCGATAGGACCGGGGGGTTACCCGTGTTGACGATCCTACGCGCTCCGGGGGCCGGAGTGGCTACTCCCCTGCATGGGGCCACCTTCATACTAACACAAATACTTTTCAAAAGCATATAGGGCTGAAAGCCAATTCTGCACGGTCCTTCATAACTATTGATTGATAGACCCATGTGGATCTTTCGGGATGAGTTGAATAATTCGGACCATTACAGATGACTGGGTCGGTCCCGATTAGAGGAGGTTGTTCACATGGATCCGCGCGTTCGCACCCTGGCCCGAAACCTGATTCGGTACTCCACGAACCTGCAGCCCGGCGAGAAGATCCTGATCGATGTCTACGGCCTGGAGGTGCCCATGGTCCGGGCGCTGGTCGAGGAGGCATACGCCGTTGGCGGCATCCCCTTTGTCTCGATCAAGAACCACCAGGTGACCCGGGCGCTCCTGATGGGCGCCACCGAGGAACAGTGGTCGATGATGGCCCGCTACGAGTCCGAGCGCATGAGCGAGATGGACGCCTATATCGGCCTGCGCTCCGGCGACAACGCCAGCGAGCTCTCCGACGTGCCGCCCGAGAAGAACAAGATCTACCAGGAGAAGTGGTGGCACCCGGTCCACAGTGAGATCCGGGTCAACAAGACCAAGTGGTGCGTGCTGCGCTGGCCGAGCCACTCCATGGCCCAGTTGGCCACCATGTCCACCGAGGCCTTCGAAGACTACTATTTTGATGTCTGCACCCTGGACTACGCCAAGATGGATCGGAATATGGACGCCCTGAAGGCTCGGATGGAGCGGACCGACAAGGTGCGCATTCTTGGCCCCGGCACCGATCTCACCTTCTCGATCAAGGGGATCGCGGCGATCAAGTGCTCCGGCAAGCGGAATATCCCGGACGGGGAGTGCTACACGGCGCCGGTGCGGGACTCGGTGAACGGGGTGCTGACCTACAACGTTCCGGCGCTCTACCAGGGCTTCACCTATGAGAACATCAGCTTCGAGTTCAAGGACGGCAAGATTGTCAAGGCGACGGCAAACGACACGGACCGCATCAACCGGGTTCTGGATACGGACGAGGGCGCTCGGTATATTGGCGAGTTCTCCTTCGGCTTTAACCCCTACATTCTGAAGCCCATGAAAGATACGCTGTTCGATGAGAAGATCGCTGGCTCGTTCCACTTCACCCCGGGCCAGGCGTACAGCATTGCCGACAACGGCAACCGCTCGGCCATTCACTGGGACCTGGTCTGCATTCAGCGGCCCGAGTACGGTGGCGGCGAGATCTACCTGGACGGTGAGCTGGTGCGGAAGGATGGCCGCTTTGTCACCAGCGACCTGCAGGGGCTGAACCCCGAGGCGCTGAAGGGCTAGGCGGCGGATGATCAACCGGAGGGTGCTCTCCTACGTCCTCGTGTGGACAAGCTTCTATGACCAGCTGGCCTGGACACCGGTCCTCGTCCTGATCGCCGCACAGATCGGCGATGCGACTGCGCTGATGGCTTACGGCGCCACGGCTTACAGCGTAGCGAATCTGGCCGGGAACGCCCTCTTTGGCATGCTGGCTGACCGGGTGGACCGCTACGCCGTCGCGGGCAGCGGGCTGGCAGCCATGACCCTGACCGGGCTCGGGCACCTCTGGGCCACAACCCCGGCGGCGCTGCTGGGCGTCCGGTTCCTGCACGGCCTGGCGATCGCCGCTGTGGCCCCGGCGGCGCTGGCGTCGCTGACCGACGGGCTGCCGCGGCATCGGCGGGGGGAGATCATGTCCCGGGTCGGGCTGGTGATCGCCATCGCCTCCATGCTGGCGACATCGGTCACGGGTCGGATCGTCTCCCGGGTGGGCATGGGCACGGCGATCATCGGGCTGGCCTGCCTGGTCGGGCTTGTGGGGGTTGCGACCCTCCTGCTCCGCAGGCGGGTGACCGCCGCCCCGCCCCCCGAGGCGCCGGCCGTGGGGGAGGTGGCGACTCAGGCCATGAACCCGGCCATGCTGGTCACCGCCTCTATGTTCGCCTTCGCCCTCATGTTCCTGCAGAATGTGCTCTTCTACGCCTACCCGCTGCAGGCCCGGGCGCTGGGCCTGAGCTCGGCTGCGATCGGGGGGACGCTGGCGGTCTTTGGCCTCGGGGCGCTGGTCGCCTTTGTCCCGCCGCTCTCCCGCACCGCCGACCGCTGGGGGCGGCACCGCCCGCTCTTCGTGGGCATGGCGCTGGCCGGGGGCTGCCTCCTCCTGCTGGCGGGTGCCTCCAGCACCCCGGCGCTGGCCGGGGCACTCTTCGGCTACGGGCTTGGCTTTGGGCTGGTCTTCCCGGCGGTTTCGGCCCTCAACGCCGACGCCGCCGGCGCCAGCCGCCGTGGCCTGGCCTTTGGCCTCTTGACCGCCAGCTTCTCCCTGGGCTCGATCTCCAGCCCGCTGGTGACCCAGGCGCTGGCGGGGGTTGCCTCGCCCTTTGCCGTGGCTGGCGGTCTGGCCCTGGCGACAGCGGGGCTTACAGCGATCTGGTACCTTCTGATCCCGCGCTCCGGCGCTCAGCCGCTGGGCCCGGGCGCCTGAGTCTCTCGCAGGAGGTGGGCTTCGTGCTCAGAGGACTCGGCTGGCTGCGCAATGCAATCGACTTTCCCATGCGCCAGTTCTTCCGCCTGCGCCGCCCCGGTTGCCAGTTGCCCTGCGAGCCCAAGGACGGGCTCTTCCCGGTCGAGGCGTTGCCAGAGGTGGAGCGGCTGGTGGGCGCCTACGGGCTGGAGGGGTGGGCGAAGGAGTCGGGCCGCACCGATTTCGCCGCCTCGCTCTTCTACGCCCAAATGCTGGAGCGGGCTTGGCAGGAGGCGGGGGTGACGCTGCCGGAGCGGGCCACCGTGCTGGATGCCGGATGCGGCGACTGGTTCTATGTCCAGCCGCTCTACGGGCTGCTGCTCCGGTACGGCACAGAGGGCCCCCGGTCGGTCCAGCTGGACGGCGTCGAGCTGGACGCCTTCGCCCTGTACGAGGGGTTCCACTCCCGGTATGACTGGGCCACAGCCTACGTCGGCGGCTGTGAGGGCGCCCGTTATCACTCGACCGACATCCGCCGATATGACCGGTCGGTCGACATGGCGCTCATGCTCTTTCCCTTCCTCTTCCCCGACGACCTGCGCCGCTGGGGGCTGCCCCGCCGCTACCTCCGGCCGGCTGAGTACCTGCGCCACGTCTGGCGACTGGTGAAGCCAGGCGGCTGGCTGGTGTTGGCCAACCTGGGGGAGGAGGAGCGGGTGGAGCAGCACCGCCTTCTGGCGGAGTGTGCCATTCCGATCAGGTGGTGGGTGACCCACACCTCCCCGCTCTTCAACTACGCCGAGCCGCGCTTTGTCACGCTGGTGCGCAAAGAGCCCGGAGCGGCCCACTGAGTCGCTCCCGCGACTGGTACCGAGATGGTGACTTGGGTGTTTAATCCATGGTTTGCCGGGAAATACTCTCAGTGAAGGCCCGGAAAGGGACTTCCGAGAGGAGGATGATCCATGCAGACCATGCCGACCAAGAACCGCACGACGCTGCTGCTCGCCGGCCTGGGACTCCTGGTCCTGGTAGGGGTGGCCGCTGCCTTTGGCCTGAACAACCGGGCCGGTGAGGAGGCCGCCCCCGACCAGCTGACCGCCGTCGCAGGACCGGAGAACGGCACGCCGCTGGTCGACTCGCCCGACACCATGATGGGCGCCGCGACGACCGAGACCGATCTCCAGGGGGCCGCCGAGGAGGTCTCTGCCGCTCCGGCCACCGACCTGGGAGCGATGAGCGCTGAGGCGCTGACGGCCGAGGCCCAGGCGAGCACTACCACCATGGCCCCCGTTCCGGTGACCCATGAGGTCCGGGAGGGTGAGACGCTTTACGAGATTAGCGCTCATTACTATGGTGACGAGGTCTACGCCGGTGACATTGAAGCACTGAACAACATCCCTGATCCGAACAAGATCTACGCAGGCCAGGTGCTAGAACTCCCCCGCCCCGAGACGCTCTCCTACGCCGGAGAGTAACCGCCAACAGGCAGGCTCACCAGAGCCTGCCTGTTGACTCTTTCTTTCCCTTGACAGGGGTGCTGGGCACCATTACCATGGCGGTGCGCACGAAAGAGGAGGCGACCCCATTGACGATCGCAACCCGCCCCGCCACTCCGGCCGACTACCCAACGATTCGCACCCTGCTCGAAGCCGCCTTCAAAGATGATGAATCCGCCCTCTGGGAGCATCTTGTCGCCCATGATCGGGCCTTGACCGCCGAGTCAGTTCGGCTGGCCCTGACCCCAGAGGGGCGGGTGGCGGCCTGCACCGTAGTCCTGCCCCGCACCGTTCAGGGCCCGCAAGGGCCGGTTGCGGGGGCGGTGATCACCCTGGTGGCTTGCCAGCCTGACCTGCAGAATCAGGGCTACGGCGGCGCCACTGTGCGGGACGCCCTTGCCTACATGGCCGCGCAGGGCCTTGCGGTGGGCGTTCTGTATGGGCACCCGCCGTACTACCCTCACTTCGGCTTTGCCCCCGTGTTGGCGGCGGTTCGAACCCACCTGGCGGTGGTGGGCGCCGGGCCTGTGGCGCCGCCGCTAGCCCCGGCTACCGAGGGGGACCTGCCCCTGGTGGGCGAGCTGTACGCCCAGCAACTGAGGCGCTACCCGTGCGCCGTGGGGCGGGGGCCGGAGCCCTGGCTCTGGCAGCCGCGCAACCCCGGGCGGGCCACCTTGCTGCGACTCGCTGGCGAGGCCGCCTACGCCTTTGTGGCCGAGAATCGGGAGCAGGAGCTGCTCTTCGTGCACGAGGCTGCGGCCGACGGGGCCCGGGCGACCGGCCTCCTGCTGGATGCCCTGGTGGCCGAGGCGCACCAGCGGGGCCTGAAGGAGGTCCGCCTGGCCACTCCCCGGAGCCACCCGCTCTCCCGTCTGGCGCAGTTGCGGGGGGCTGAGCAGCGGCTCCACCCAGCCCGGGCCGGCATGGCAGCCGTGGTGGACTGGTCGCCACTCCTGCCCCCTGGCTACGGGGTGGTGGCGGAGGGGCTCGCACTTGGCGGCCAGTTGGTGCTGCGGGTCGCACGCTTGCCCCTGACCCAGTTGGTGCTGGGGTACCGCACGGTGGATGACCTCCTTCTGTCCGGGGAAGCGGCGCTGCTGGGAGATGCGGCGGTGCTCCGGCGGGCCTTCCCCGCTCGTGAGCCGCACTGGTTCCTCGCCCCCCATTGGCATTAGGCGGGAATCGGCGGCCCGGTCCGCCTCCACTTCGCTAGGACCGAACCAGGCTGATAAAGAAAGCGATATGCGCCTGGACCCGCTGCTCTACCTCGGCGAGCCCTTGCTCGTCGGTGAGGCGAATGGCGTACTCGGTCATGAGGGCGAAGACGGGGTACTGGTACTCAACCGCCAGCAACTGCGGGTCAAAGGGGCGCACCCGGCCCGCGGCAATCAGGCGGCGGAAGACCTCTTCCAGAAAGCTCACTGTGCGACCGTAGATCTCGGTCAAGAGGATCTCCTGGGCAACCGGGTCACGGTACTGCTCCATGTGCACAATGCGCCAGGCCTGCATGATCGCAGGGTTGGAGACGTTCTGCTGGAACAGCTGGAACCCCTGTTGTAGGAAGGTCTCCGGATCGTACTTCTCCAACAGCCGGTCGAGGGCCGCCACCGGCGGCAGGCTGCTCTGCAGCCCCGCTCGAAAGTTGGCATAGATCGTAGTCAGGATCTCCTCTTTGCTGCTGAAGTGGTTGTAGAGGGAGCTCTCCTTGATTCCCACCGCTCGGGCCAGATCGCGCACGGAGACAGCCGTGTAGCCTCGCTGGGAGAAGAGGTCCAGAGCTGCGGCCAGAATCCGTTCCTTGGTTGATGGGCCCGCCGTCGATGTGGGGCGTGGTGCCATGATGAAACCACCTGCTTTGGCTGAGGATTCATCGACCACGATAACGAACGACCGTTAGCTTGTCAAGCCCGCCCTGGACGTGGATGTCGCTTCGGTAGTAAAATGGGCGCACGCACGAGGAGCGGGTAGGGAGGCGCGGCAATGAGCGAGCGGATCCGGCGAGCGGAGAAGCGTTTTGTCACGGCCATGTCGATCCTGGAAGAGTTGCGGTTGCTGGAGCGGTGGGGCCGGGTCGGCAACGCTTGCATTGTGGGTGCCATGGCCTACGGGCTCCAGGTCGCCCCGGACATTGACATGGAGATCTTCTGCGACAAGCCCTCGGTTCAGGTGGGCTTCGCCATACTCTCCGCCTGTGTTCAGAATCCGCGGGTGCGCAAGGCGCGCTACGCCAACGAGTTGGACGGGCCAGACCAGGGGCTCTACTTCCAACTCCGCTACCTTCACCCTGGGGGGGAGGAGTGGAAGCTGGATATGTGGATGGTCGCCAAGGACCACCCCGGCCCGCTCTCCCGAGACCTGGTCGAACCGATGCGCCGGGCCTTGAGCGACGAGACCCGGGAGGCGATCCTGCTGGTCAAGGAGCAGGTCCGGGCCAAGCGGGCGGCCATTCCGTCGATCCAGATCTACGAGGCCGTGCTGGAGCACGGGGTCCGTAGCTACGAGGAGTTCCTGACCTGGCAGGCGGTGGCGCAGCCCGCGGGGCTGACCGATTGGCGCCCCGCCGCCCGGTAGGCGGGGGGCAGCCCTCACTCCTGCCTTTCGACGCGCACCAGGGTGCAGCTCCAATCGCCGGCCGGCGCTTTGACCGTCACCCGTTGGCCCGGTTGAGCCTGCTTGACGGCATCGACCAGGGGGGAAGCCCAGGAGACCATGCCCGCAGCGGGGTCTGCCGTGTTTGGTGGGACCACCTGATAGGTCTCCTCCCCGAACTCATCCGCAATGGTGAAGAGGTCCCAGACCTTCAGGTTCCCCAGGTCAGGAGCGCCGGCGGCCATCTGGCTGCCGGCCAGCCACCAGAGGGCGAGGCAGGCCGCATCCAGCGCGTGTACGTCGGCAGGGGTGCGGCCGAAGGCGCGCCGGACCACCTCCTGACGGGCAGCCGGGCCGTTGACCAGCTTCCGCCCCAGCACCCGGTTAAAGAGGCGGCGCTGCAATTGCTCAGGTGTCACCCCGACCCAGGGCACATCTAGCACGTGGCGGAGCGGCTCTACCTGGTCCATATCGAGGGCGTCTTCGACCACGACAACATCGACATGGTCGATCTTCTCCAGAATCTTGCGGGTGTCCCGCTCGGAGCCATAGGCCAGGATCTCGTAACCCTGGCTCAAGAACCACCCTGTTGTCTTGCCGGGGTCCAACCCCAACACCCGCACGGCCACCAGACCTCACCTCGTTTGTATCCTCTCCTGACCTTTACCGATTCAACAGCGCTTAGAACTCCCCTGCCATTGGCTTTCCTGTGATATCGCACACATCTGTGATCGTGCTCACGGTGGGCAGGCATGCGTGAGCCGTTAGGAACACCGCGGTGCCCACCGTGATATCCGGTCTCCGACCGCTGGTGGCGGACCCGGTATTGTGCGACAATCGAATCACAGAAGGTGGCCACCTTCCATCGGGTGTGAATAGTCACGATCACACAAGAGGGAAGGATCTTCTATGCGGAAGCGCACTGTGGTTGTCGCAGGTTTGTTGGCCCTGGCAGTTGTACTCTCCGGCTTCGCCCTCGTCGGCAATAGCGCGGTATCTGACCAGGTGACGGTGCTCGCTGATCAGGTGTCGGCCCTGGATCAGTCGGTCCACCCGGAGTCCCTCTTTGAGCCGGCGAAGGAGCAGGCCGTGGATATTCGGAAGAGCCCGATCGATCTGCCCGCTCCGCTCACGCGGAGTCAGGCCGAGACGGTCGTTCTCAACCTGGAGACGGTTGAGGTGGAAGGGAAGCTGGCTGACGGCACCACCTACACCTATTGGACCTTCAATCAGACCGTGCCAGGACCTTTCCTGCGGGTTCGGGTGGGCGATACGGTGGAGCTGCACCTGAAGAACAACGAGCGGTCGGCTAATGTGCACTCGATCGACCTGCATGCCGTGAACGGGCCGGACGGGGGAGCCGGGGAGACCCAGGTGAAGCCGGGTGAGTCCAAGTCGTTCTCCTTCAAGGCGCTGAACCCCGGCCTCTATGTCTACCACTGCGCCTCTCCCCATGTGCCGACCCACATTGCCATGGGCATGTACGGCATGATTCTGGTGGAGCCCGGGGAGGGGCTGAAGCCGGTGGACAGGGAGTTCTACGTCATGCAGGGCGAGGTCTATGCCGCCGGTCGGCAGAACCAGGACGGGCACCAGCCGTTCGACGGGGACCTGCTCTACAACGAACGGCCCAACTTCGTCGTCTTCAACGGAGCCTTCCAGGCCTTGACGGGTGATTACGCCTTGCAGGCGGAGGTGGGGGATCGAATCCGCATGTTCGTGGGCAACGGCGGGCCAAACCTGGTCTCCTCGTTCCACGTGATCGGTGAGATCTTCGATGTCGCCCACAGGGAGGCGGCTGCGGAAGAGTCGCACAACGTGCAGACGACGGTGATCCCCGCCGGCGGTGCCGCCTGGGTTGAGTTTACGGTAGATGCGCCCGGTCTCTACAAGTTGGTGGATCACTCGATCAGCCGGGCGATCGATAAGGGTGCGGTGGCCACCCTGGTGGTGACCGGGCCGGAGAACCCGGCCGTCTTCCAGGGGGCCGGGGGTCAGTAGTGAAGAAGGAGAGCGGCTCGCCATGCTGCACGGCGGGCCGCTCTCTTGCATTCTGTCCGTTACTTGGCGCCGCACTCGGCAGCACACTCCCGGAGGCGAGCGAGGATGACCTGAGAGAGGTCTACCACCTGGTGGACCAGCGCAATCGCCTCGGTCTTCCGGTTCTGGTTCCAGAGCTCCACGGCCTGCCTGGCAGTCGCATGGAGCTTGTGGTGCGGCTCGTCTATGGCCCGGAAAGCGCTGGAGAGGCCGCCCGCTCCACTGCGCTTCTGCTCGTACCACTTTCCGAGCCGGCACTGCGTGTGGTCGTTCACATCGCCCGGTTGGATCCGCTCACGTCCCAGGACCATTTCGTGGAGGCGCTGCACCCAGAGGACATGGTCGGCGCGGGCGATCTCCAGCAGGTCCAGGTCGTTCAGGCTCAGCCGCATCTTGTCGCCCGCGGCACGAGCCTTGCGCAGGGCGCCCTGCAGGTCTGAGACCATGACTGCCAGATCGGCGGATGCGCGCTGGATCTCCGCCATGGTGGTGGAGATCTGGCTGACGTTCGTGGCGGCTTCCTGGACCGCCTTCGCCTCCTCTTCGGTGGCCCGGGCGATCTCCTGAATGGGCTCGACAACCTGCTCCAGGGCGCCCCCGATCTCTCGGAGCGCGGTGCGCCCCTTGTCGGCGAGCTGGGCGTCGTCCCTCACCCGGGCGACAAGGTGGCCCGTGGCGGTGACGACGGTACTGGCGCTGCTGCTGAGGGTATGGACCTTCTCCTGCACGTCGCGCACGGCACGCTGGGACCGCTCGGCCAGGCGGCGGACCTCCTGGGCGACGACGGCGAACCCACGCCCCTGCTCACCGGCTCGGGCCGCTTCGATCGCGGCGTTGAGGGCCAGCAGGTTGGTCTGATCGGAGATCTCTTCGATCAGGGCCAGCACCTCATGAATCGGGCCCACCGTGCTCTGCATGTGCTGGACGTCGCGCTGGAGAGCTTCGATCTCCCGGTCGAGGATCCCGAGTCCGTCGAGGGCACCGCCGACGCTGGCGATTCCCACTTCGACCTGGGAGCGTGCGCTGCTCGCCTTCTGGGCTGCAGCCTCTGCTGAGGCGGCAATCTCCTCGACCGAGGCAGATAGCTCCTCCGTAATCGCTGCGACGTGGCTGATCCCGCTCGCCTGCACCTCTGTGGCCTTGGACAGGCTCTCGGAGGCCAGCAAGGGCCGGGCACCGAGCTCAATCGCGGCCGATGTCTCGCGGAGTTGGGTGACCATTTGGCCGTTCAGGCTTTGGACCAACTGCTGGAAGGCGTCCTGGAGGGGGGGTGGTAGGTTGGTCACCTGCTCCCGTGCGGCTGTAAGCTTCCCCTCTGCAAGCAGCTTGGCGAGGGCGTTCACAGGCTCCCAGTCGACGCGAGGGCTACTCGGTAGGGGCGGTGCTTCGAGTTGTGTGGCGGGGACCTGGTCGGTCGCCAGAGGGACGGCAGTGGAGTTGGCGTTTGAAGCCTGGCGTCCGCGACGTAGTCCGAACATGTGAACTCCTCCTCTCGTAAGGCGGTGTAAAAGGCATGAAAATACTCGGTAATATCAACTATAGGATATGCAACGAAGAGACGCAAGCGAGACGTGACAATTATTTCGTTACAGAAATAGAAAAGCCCATCCGCTTGTCGGATGGGCTCTCCGGATGGCGGATGGACTCCCTCTTATACCTATGCGTTCATGTCCTTCAGTTCCCCGGTTACCATGTAAATTGTCCATTCACCCAGGTTGGTGGCGTGATCGCCCACCCGCTCCAGGTACATGGCCACGAGGAGGAGATAGGTCGCCTGCCGAACGTGCTGGGGTTCACGCTGCATGGTCTCCAGGAGGAACTCGAAGGTGCGCTTGTAGGTGTCGTCGATCTCGTCGTCCATGGCGATCATGCGCTTCGCCCGCTCCACGTCCCGGTGCACATAGGCCTCTAGCGCTTCCCGGGTCATCTCCTGGACACGCCGGGCCATGAACGGAATGTCAACCAGCTTCCGGATCAGGGTCTCCCCTTCCAAACGAATGGTCACCTTGGCGATATCGGTGGCGTGATCGGCCATTCGCTCCAGGTCGGTCACGATCTTCAACACCGTGCCGATCGCCCGGAGGTCGCCGGCCATGGGTTGCTGAAGCGCCATGAGTTGCAGGCAGCGCTTCTCAATGTCGATCAGCATGGAGTCCACGGTGTCGTCGCTGGCGATCACGGCCTGGGCGGCTGGGATATCGAGCTTGGCGAGCGACTGGACGGCCTTGTCGATCGCCTCTGAGACGAAAACGCCCATGCGGAGGAGGTCGCGCTGCAGTGCGGCCAGTTGCTCGTGAAAGGAGCTGCGGGTGACCATAGGTTTCGCCTCCGTCTCTCGTTAGCCGAAGCGGCCAGTGATATAGTCTTCCGTGCGCTGATCCCGCGGGTTGGTGAACATGGCTCCGGTCGGACCGTACTCCACCAGCTCGCCGCTCAGGAAGAAAGCTGTGTAGTCAGAGATGCGGGCCGCCTGCTGCATGTTATGGGTGACGATGACGATCGAGTAGTTCTCACGCAGCTCGCGGATCAGGTCTTCAACCTTGGAGGTGGAGATCGGGTCCAGGGCCGAGGCGGGCTCGTCCATGAGCAGGATATCGGGCTTGACGGCCAGGGACCGGGCGATGCAGAGGCGCTGCTGCTGACCACCCGAGAGGCCCAGCGCCGACTTGTTCAGCCGATCCTTCACCTCGTCCCACAGGGCGGCGCCGCGCAGGGAGGACTCGACCAGCTCATCCAGGACGGCCTTCTGCTTCTCGCCGTGGATCCGGGGGCCATAGGCCACGTTGTCGTAGATTGACATGGGGAAGGGGTTGGGCCGTTGGAAGACCATGCCGATCCGCTTGCGCAGCAACACTACATCCACATTGGGGGCGTAGATTTCGGTGTCGTCCAGGAGGATTCGGCCTGAGACCCGGGCGCCAGGCACCAGGTCGTTCATGCGGTTGAGGCACCGGAGAAACGAGGACTTGCCGCACCCGGAGGGGCCGATCAGTGCGGTCACCCGGTTGGCGGGGATATTGAGCGTAATGGAACGGAGGGCCCGAAAGGTGCCGTAATAGAGGTCCACGTTCTCTACGATCATACGCATCTGTTCGGACAAGGCGGTAGCCTCCTTATCCTGGGCACTGCACAACGGCAGCCAGGGAGTGGGTTAGCGGCTGTTGCGAGAGCGGTACCAATAGAGCGGTGCTGCCAGTAGGAAGTTGAAGGCCAGTACAACAAGAACCAGCAGCGCCGATGTACCGGCAGCGATCCGGTCGGCGTCGGGGACAAGCCCCTCGGACTTGACCGACCAGATCCGGACAGCCAGCGTTTCGCCAGCGGCCATGAGGCTCGGGTCGGGAAAGTGGCGGGAGACGGTCACACCAGCGGTGTAGATCAGGATCGCTGTCTCGCCGATCGCTCGTCCGGCTACCAGGGTGACGCCGGTGAGAATGCCGGGCAGGGCGGTAGGCAAGATGACCCGGGCGATGGTCTGCCAGCGGGTGGCCCCAAGCCCGAGGGAGGCCTCACGGTAGGACTGAGGAACGGCCCGGACCGCTTCCTCGGTGACCCGGACCAGCACCGGCAGGTTGAGCAGGGCGAGGGCGAGGGCGCCACCAGCGATACTGAAGCCCCAGCCCATGGCGTTGACAAAGAGGATCATGCCGAAGAGGCCCAGTACGATCGAGGGGACCGAGGCGAGTGCCTCGACGGAAAGTCGGATCATGTCGCTGACTCGGCCCGGCTTGGCGTACTCGGCCATGTAGATCCCGGCGCCCAGCCCGATCGGCAGGGAGACGAGCAGGGAGAGCACGGTAATGTAGAAGGTGTTGAACAACTGCGGGCCGATGCCGCCACCAGCGGCCATGGCCTTGGGTTTGGCCGTAAGGAACCGCCAGTCGATCACGGGGAGCCCCTGGCCCAGGATGCGGATCAGGAAGGCCGCAAGGATGACGAGGATCAGCAGGCCCGCCGTCCAGAGAAGGATTGTGGCGAGGCGATCACCAAAACGCTGCCGACTCACTTACTTTGCCACCCCCCGGTTGCTGACCCAGCGGACCAGCAGGATCATGAGCAACGAGACCGCCAGGAGCCCGAAGGCCATCATGAACAGGGCTCGATTCCAGGGCGACCCGGGCGGGGTCTGGCCCATTTCCATGATAATCTGGCTGGTGAGGGAGGAGGTGCCGCTCGTGAGGGAGTGTACCACTGTAGGGGAGTTGCCGATCACCATCTGCACGGCGGTGGTCTCACCAAAGGCGCGGGCGAAGGCCAGAATGACGCCAGCCAGGATCCGGGGCCGGGCCGCCGGTAGCACCACGCCCCAGATCGTCTGCCAGCGGGTGGCACCCAGGCCCAGCGAGCCCTCCTCCAGCGCCACATCTACCGAGCGGATCGCATCTTCTGAGACGCCCAGGATCGTGGGCAGCACCATGATCGCCAGGATCAGGCCGGCCACGAGCACACCGAAGCCCTGCCCCCCCAAGTTGTCACGGACCCAGGGGACGAGGGTGGTCATGCCAATATAGCCGTATACGACAGAGGGGATGCCGACGAAGAGGTTGGCTGCCTGCCGCATGGCGGTCCGCATGGCCCCGGGGGCGATTTTCGCCATGAATATGGCGCCAGCCAGTCCAAGCGGGGCACCGATCAGCAGCGCAATGGCCGTGGCCGCAACGGAGCCCGTAAAGAAGGGGAGGGCCCCAAACTCGCCGGTTGGTGGATTCCAGACGGGGCTGAAGAAGAATTCGACCGGGCTTACGTCCAGGAAGGTGAGGAGCCCTTCTTTCCCGACGAAGATCAGTATGGCGGCGATCACGAGGGAGACGATGATCGCACTTGCGGTCAACAGGTAGAGGGCGAGTCGGTCCGAGAAGCGTGCTCGAGTCACTTCAACCTCTCCTTTCTCGTCGGGCACTGGCCCGGCGAGTTCCCATGCGTCCAGTTTCTGCTATGGCCTACGGGTACATACCTGTATGGCCTCATCTTAACGGAAACCTTGCAAACGCAGGAGGGTGTTTGATGAAGGTTGTGTTAAGTTTTCGTTAATCCCTCGGCAGGGTGAAGGTGAAGATAGATCCCTTCCCAACTTCGCTTTCCGCTTTGATCGTTCCCTTATGAGAATCAATAATGTGCTTGACAATCGAGAGACCCAGTCCGGTGCCTCCCGTTGCGCGGGTCCGGGCCTTGTCGACCCGGTAGAAGCGCTCAAAGATCCGCGGCAGATCGGCCTTTGGAATACCGGTGCCGGTGTCCGCCACGGCGACGGCGATTTCACGCTCTTCGACCCGCACCGAAACGGTCACATGACCGCCGGCGGGGGTGTATTTCAGGGCGTTGTCGACCAGGTTGATCAGGACCTGTGAGAGCCGTTCAGAGTCCCCGGTCAGCGTGGGCAGATCCGGTGGAACCGCGGTTGTCAGGGAGACAGAGAGGCTCTGGGCCTTGGGGAGCAGCCGGTTCACCGTATCCTCCACAAGGGCCGCAATCTCCACCTTCTCGCGCCGCATTTTGAACTTGCCGGATTCAATGCGGGAGAGATCGAGCAGGTCCTCGATCAGGGAGCCGAGGTGCTCGCTCTCTCGTTTGATAATCCCAATAAAGTGGGCAGCGGTCTCGGGTTCCTCCAGCGCTCCCTCCAGAAGCGTCTCCGCGAAGCCGCGGATCGAGGTGAGGGGGGTGCGCAACTCGTGCGTCACGTTGGCCACGAACTCGGTCCGCATTTGCTCCAACTGACGAGAGCGGGTAATATCGCGCAGGACGATCAGGACCCCGCGCTCCTCGCCCTCGCCGGCCGGTGCGAGCCGGGCTTCCAGGATCTGCGCCTCGGGTCGTGCCCGGCGGATCTCCAGGGTGCCGGGCTGGCCGGTCTTCAGGACCCGTTCGAGTAGCTCATCCAGATCGAAGTGGTGGGTGATCTCCAGGTGGTCCCTGCCCAGGGCGTCGGCGGCTGGCGCACCCAGCATTTGCTCGGCGGCGGGGTTCAGGAGGACGATCTTCTTGGCCCGGTCCACCAGCAGTACGCCATCTACCATATTTCGGAGGATGGCCTCAATGTGGGTCTTCTCCTGGCTCAGTTCGGTCAGCCGCTGCCGCAGATGGCTGGCCGTCGCGTTGATCCCCTGCTTCAGGTCGAGCAGTTCGGTTACGTCGGGCGCCCAGGGGGTGAGGGTCCGGGAGAAGTCTCCTTCGGCCACCCGGCGCACGACCTCAGTGGTCTGTGAGAGCGTGTCAGCCAGGCGGACGGTCAGCTTGTAGCCCCAGAGCGGGGGAATCGCTACCGCCACCAGGAGGAGAGCCCAGGTCAGGAGATCGATCCACTCAATCCCCTCGGTCACGGCCCGAATCAGGTGGCCCGAGAGGAGGTACGGCAGGCCGATCAGCAGGAGCGCCAGGGCGGGCACCAGGAAGTAGAGGACCGCCTGGAGGTGAAGTCGCCTCATCTCCGCTTGGCTCCCGAGAACTTATACCCGGCGCCACGCACGGTCTCGATCAATTTGGGGTCGGACGGGTTCTCCTCGATCTTGGAGCGCAGGTGGCGAATGTGTACATCTACCGTGCGGACATCGCCAAAGAAGTCGGGCCCCATGACTCGATCCACCAGTTCGTCGCGCGTGAAGACCCGGCCCGGATTCTGGGCCAGGATTTTCAGGATCTGAAACTCGGTCGGGGTCAGATCGACCCGCTCGCCATCGCGGGCGACCTCATAGGTGACGAAGTTGATTGAAAGGCTGCCGAAGAGATGGGTATCGCCCTCTTCCGGACCCGCGCTCTTCTTGGCTCGCCGAAGGATCGCCTTGATCCGCCCCATGAGCTCACGGGGGGAGAAGGGCTTGGCGACGTAATCATCGGCGCCGACCTCAAACCCCACTACCCGGTCGATCTCCTCGCCCCGGGCGGTCAACATAAGAATGGGCAGTTCGGAGCTCTTGCGGATCTCCCGGAGAACGTCGAACCCGTCCATGCCGGGAAGCATGACGTCCAGGATCACCAGGTCCAGTTCCCCGGCGCTGGCGATTCGGAGCGCCTCCTCGCCGTTGTCGGCCGTCAGAACCTCGTAGCCGGCTCGCCGGAGATTGTAGGTAACCAGTTCGAGAATGGAGGCCTCATCATCGACGACCAGGATCCGCTCTGGCAAGCGAAACACCTCCAACGTGCGGTGAAGGAAAAAGGGGGGCGCCAGGCCCCCCTGTCTGTACGGCTACTGGGCCATCTTGCTGATGGGGACAAAGCCGTTCTCAGCGACGACCGACTCCTGGAACTCGGTGCTCAGTATGAAGTCCAGGAAGGCCTTCACGGCGCCCGTCGGCTCGCCCTTGGTATACATATACTCGTAGGCAAAGACCGGCCACTTCCCGCTGGTCACGGCATTTGCGCTGTAGGCGACGCCGTTCAGCTTGGGGGCATTCACCTTCTCGGGCAGGTAATAGGCTGCATCGACATAACCAATCGCACCAGGGGTGGTCTCGACCGTCTCACGCACCTTGCCGTTTGAGTCCTGGACCACGGCATTCGTGGTAATGTCGCCCTGACCGTTCAGCACCTTGGCGACGATCGTCGCCCGGGAGCCGGAGGACTGCTGGCGGCTGACGACGGTGATCGGGGCATCCTTCCCGCCGACTTCCTTCCAGTTGCTGATCTCGCCCTTCAGGATCTTGGCCAACTGCTCCATGGTCAGGTCTTCCACGGTCACGTCCTTATTGGTGATCATAAGGAAGGGCGCAACCGCCACCTTGAACTCTACGAGCCCCTTCGCCTGGTCGCCCGTGGCCTGCACGTCGGAGTTGCCGATCTGCACGGCGCCGCTGGCAACCTGGGCGAGCCCGTTGAAGGAGCCGCCGCCGCTCACGTTGACCGTAACCTCTTCATGCTCCTCCTCGAACAGCTCCTTTGCGGCTGTCGCGAGGGGCAGGAGGGCAGTGGAGCCGCTGGCGGTGACGGTGCCAGAGAGCTGCTCACCAGCCGGGCTCTCTGCCTGTTCCTTCTTGCCGCCGCAACCGGCCAGGGCGATCAGGGAGAGGGAAAGGAGCAGCACTGCGGTAATCACCTTTCGGATATTGTTCATAGGGCTTGACAACTCCTCTTCTTGCGTGGGATCAAACTCACACCTTTACTGTACCCAAACAGTGTTAAGGAGTGGTTATGGGGAGGTTGTGAGCCAGAGAAGTTTGTATTGCGGGCAAACCCTACCTGCGTCCGCACGGAGCGGCTAGGGCCGGAAGGTGTGCGATCGGCCGTCCGCCTCATGGTGGGGGGCGGGGCTTGCCACCGCCAGAGCCTCCCGGGCGATCGCACGCGCCGAATGGGGGCACCCGCTGGCCTTCGCCTTTTGCTGCATCTGCCTCAACTCATGTGGCTGCGTGAAGAGCAGCTCCTCAGCCAGCCTGCCGACCCGGTCCTGATCGGTGATCATGGCCGAACCGGTAGAGACCAGGTACTGGGCGTTCTCCTCCTCGTGCCCGGGCAGGGGGTCCAGCAGCAGCATGGGAAGCCCCACGGCCATGGCCTCACTGCAGGTGATCCCCCCAGGCTTGGTGACAAGCAGGGCGGACCGGCGCATGTGGGCGGCAACCTCGGTGGTAAAGCCGATAATCTCGATTCTAGGATCGGCCCGGAAAAGCTCATGGAGTTCTTGCTGGAGCGACCGGTTTGTCCCACAGATCACCGTGACTCGCAGGGCGGGGTGGGGCAGGGCCGCGAGGGAGCGGACTGCGTGGACGATCGGGCCCAGTCCCAGGCCACCGCCCATGACCAGGACCCGCCGCAGGGGATTAGTCTCGGCGGGGGCGGCAGCCACGGCGCCGAAGCCGGCGTGAATCGCCACGCCGGTCACCACCACCCGGTCACGCTGAACGCCCGCCTGCACGAGTTGATCGGCAGCGGTCTCCGAGGAGACGCAGTAGCGGCTCACCCCTTCGTGGATCCACAGACCGTGGGGCAGGAAGTCGGTCAGGGCCATGACAACGGGCGTGGAGACCCTCCCCTGCTGGCGCAGCCAGGCCGCCACCCCGGCCGGGAACGGGTGCGTGCCCACGATCACGCTGGGGTTGATCCGTGCGATCTCGTTGCGCACCGTCCGGATCATGGCCAATCGGACAAGCCCCCGAAGCCCTCCGCCCACAGGCATGTGGTAGAGCTTTCGGTAGAGCGACGGTGTCCAGGCGATCAGCTTAAGATAGCCCCACGCGACCAGGTCCAGCAGGAGTGACCGCACCTGAACGGGTTCGGGCTCACAGGTGGGGTCTAACTCCCGGCAAGCGGCGGCGATCGCTGTTGCGGCCGAAAGGTGGCCAGACCCAAAGTCGGCGGAGAGGAGGAGAATCCGGGCGGACACGCAGAGCCACCCCCATTTGGGCTGAGAAGAGGATAGGTGAATGTAGAGGCCATCCTCGGCGCATGCGGAGGTAATCCGCTGAGGAGGCTTCATATGCTTCTTATGAAGTTGGACGTCCCGAGTCGGGTCTACCCTTCACGTTCAGCCCGACGATACCGATATGTTCGATTATGGGAATGGGATCTCCTCCGTGGTGGAAGGCGGACCCCCTGGGCCAGTTTGCACGAATGGAGACGGATGTGCGAATCTGGGCAGGGGGAAGCTATCCGGCGGCGAAACTTCATGTTGTTAACAATAACCGCCCACGATGGCGGCTTGGTCGAAAGGAGACCTGGCATGGCAAAGCTGATGTCCCGATCCGAAGTGCCTGTAGAACAGACCTGGAATCTGGAGACTCTCTTTCCGTCCACCGAAGCGTGGGAAGCGGAACTGCTGGCGATCGAAGGCCTTGTCTCCTCCGTGACCCAGTACAAGGGCCGCTTCACCGAGGGGGCCTCGATTCTGCTGGCCTGCCTGACCGCCTACGAGGCGCTCTTTGAGCGCGTGATCCGGGCCGGAACCTACGCCAGTCTCCGCATGTCGGAGGATGGCACCAACCCGGCCAACCAGGCCGCGGCGGCCAAGGCTGGATCGCTACAGGCTCGGATTGGCGGCGCCCTCTCCTTCGTTGAGTCGGAGATTCTGCTCCTGCCCGGGGGAGCGGTGGAGCGCTACCTGAAGGAGGAGCCCGGCCTGGAGGTCTACCGGATCATGCTGGAGCAGGTGCTGGAGCGCAAGCCGCATGCCCTGCATCCGGAGACGGAGGCCGCCCTGGCTGCCCTCAGCGAGGTGACCGGCTCCCCGTACACCGTCTACCAGCGGTCAAAGTCGTCGGATATGCGCTTTGACCCCATCCACATTGATGGTCAGGAGCTGCCTGTCTCCTTCTCCACCTACGAGGAGAAGCTGGAGATCGACCCCAATGTGGAGACCCGCCGGGCCGCCTTCGCCTCTTTCACCGAGGGGCTGAAGAAGTACCGGAACACCTTCGCCGCCACCTTCGCCACCGAGGTGAAGAAGAATGTGGTCATGGCGAAGCTGCGCGGCTATGAATCGGCTACCCACATGCTGCTCCACCCGCAGAAGGTCACCATGGAGATGTACACCAACGTGCTGGATATTATCCAGCAGGAGGTGGCTCCCCACATGCGGCGCTACGCCCGGCTCCGCAAGCGGGTCCTTGGTCTCGACAACCTGCTCTACCCGGACATTGAGGCGCCGTTGGATCCGGCGTTCAATCCGCCCGTGACCTACGAAGAGGCGACCAGGATCATTCTGGAAGCGCTCTCGGTCATGGGGCCGGAGTATGTCAAGATCATGCGGACGGCCCTGACCGAGCGCTGGGTCGATTGGGCTAGCAACATTGGCAAGTCCACCGGTGCCTTCTGCAGCTCGCCCTACGGCGGAAACTCTTTCATTCTGGTCTCCTGGGCCGGAACCATGCGCAACGTGCTGATCCTGGCCCACGAACTGGGCCACGCGGGCCACTTCCAGCTCGCCAACAAGCACCAGCGGCTGGTCAACACCCGCCCGTCCATGTTCTTCGTGGAGGGGCCCTCCACGATCAATGAGCTGCTGGTCGGCCAGCATATCATGGCGCAGAATCCGGATCCGCGCATGAAGCGGTGGGTGATCATGCAGTTCCTTTCCACCTATCACCACAACTTCGTCCGGCACCTGCTCGAGGGTGAACTTCAGCGGCGGATCTACGCCCTCGCTGAAAAGGGTACCCCGATTACCGAGGTCACCCTCTCCACGACCAAGGGCGAGATCCTTGAGCAGTTCTGGGGCGGCGAGGTGGAGATCACGGAGGGGGCCAAGCTCACCTGGATGCGGCAGCCCCACTACTACATGGGGCTCTACCCGTACACCTACTCGGCGGGCCTGACCGCTGCAACGGCGATGGCGCAGTCGATCAAGGAGGAGGGGCAGCCGGCGGTGGAGCGCTGGCTGACCGCCCTGAAGGCTGGCGGCACGCTGAAGCCGCTTGAACTGATGCAGCTTGCGGGTATTGACATGTCCAAGCCAGACCCGATCCGCAAGGCGGTCGCCTATGTCGGCTCCCTGGTGGATGAGCTGGAGAAGAGCTTCTCGTAACAGACTGGCGGGATCTGCTCAGCGGGCAGATCCCGCTCTTCACAGGGGGATTCAGCCATGGTCGATGCCATTCGTGAACTGCTTCGGGAGCTTACCGCGGTGGATGCGGTCTCCGGTGATGAACGGCCCGTGGTCCGGTACCTGGTGGAGCGGCTTAAGGGCAAGGTGGATGAACTGGTGGGCGATACCGCCGGAAACCTGTACGCCGTTGTCGCGGGCGATGGGCCGGGCCCCACGGTCCTGGTCGCCGCACACATGGACGAGATCGGCATGATGGTCAAGAGCGTCGAGAAGTCGGGCTTCATTCGCTTTGAGAAGGTCGGTGGGGTGATCGACAGCCTCCTGCCTGCCCGTGTGGTCCGGGTCAGGGGGATCACCGGGGTGGTTGGGGTGAAGGCGGGCCACTATCAGACCGAGCAGGAGCGGAGCCAGGGGAAGAAGCACACAGAGATGTACATTGACATCGGGTGCAGCAGCGACACCGCGGTTGCGGCGCTGGGCATACGGGTTGGGGATCCGATCTGCTTTGTCAGCCCGCTGGTGGAGATGGGCGGAGACCCGAACCTGGTGGCTGGCAAGGCGGTGGACAACCGGCTCGGCGTGGCCGTTCTCCTTAACTTGCTGTTGCGGGGCACGAAGCCGAAGGCGGGCCGGCTTGTGGCGGCCTTCACGGTCCAGGAGGAGGTTGGGCTGAAGGGGGCCGGTGTGGCGGCGGCGCGGTGGCGCCCCGACCTGGCCATTGCACTGGACACCATGCCCAGCGGTGATACCCCCGAGATGAGCTACTACAAGGACCTGAACATTGCCGTCGGGCGGGGGCCAGCGATCCAGGTGATGGGTGGAGCAGGCGGCCGAGGGAACCTTCTGCACCCGGTGGTGCGTGAGTTCATGGTGGCCACCGCCGAGCGGGCGGGAGTGCCGATTCAACTCTGCACCTTCACGGGGGGCAACAACGACTCCGCCAGCATGGCGTGGGCGGCTGAAGGGATCGCCGCTGGCTCGATCACCCTCCCACGCCGCTACAGCCATTCGCCGGTCGAGATGGCCGACCTGCGAGATGCGGCCGCGGCAGAGTCCTTATTGGCGGCGATCCTGGGGCAGACCGATAACCTGCCCGCGTTCCACTTCATGCCCATCGCGTAATTCACACAAGGGGAGGTTCACAGCGTGCGCATCTTCATTTCCGTGGACATGGAGGGTATCACCGGCGTCGCGATCGGCAAGCACTGCAACCCGGCAGAACCCGAGTACCAGCGATTCCGCAAGCTCATGACCCGCGACGTGAACGCCGCCATTGAAGGGGCCGCCAGCGCCGGCGCGACCGAGTTTCTGGTGGTCGACTCGCACGGCCCCATGACCAATGTCCTCATTGAAGAGCTCGACCCCCGGGCGGAGCTGATCAGCGGCTCCAACAAGCACTTCTGCCAAATGGAAGGGATCGACGGCGGTTTCGACGGCGCCTTCTTCATTGGCTACCACGCCCGGGAGGGCGGCGACGACGGGGTGATTAACCACACGCTCATGGGCGTCGCCGTGACCCAGCTCCGCTGCAACGGGCGCGAGGTCGGCGAAACCGGACTGAACGCTGGCCTGGCCGGCTTCTACGGCGTTCCGGTCGCCATGATCTCGGGGGATGATGTGGTGGCCGAGGAGGCGCGCACCCTGCTGGGCGATGTCGAGACCGCCGTCGTGAAACGGGCGATCAACCGGCACACGGCCCGGCTCCTTTCGGTCCAGAACGCCCAGGCGGTGATCCGTGAGAAGGCAGCCGAGGCGGTCCGCCGGCTGAAGGCGGGATCCTTCCAGCCCTATGCTGTACCGGGACCCATTACCTTTGAGGTGGACTTCAAGACCACCGACAGCGCACACATGGCCTGCCTCTTCCCCATGGTCCGCCGGCTCTCGTCTAAGACCATCGCGATCACGGCAGATGACTACCCCAGCGCCTTCAAGCAACTCTGGGGCACCCTGATCCTCGGAGCCAAGGTCATGGGCGGCGTCCTCTAGGTGCATGAAAACACGGACCGGTGGCCAGGGTCTGGCGTGCCGGTCCGTCTCTCATTGCAGCCGGGCGGCTGCGGCGATCAGTTGATCGAGCCGTTGGATCTGGTCGGGGGTGAACTGGTCTACCACATGGCGAATGATCGCCCCCTGGTCGCAGAGGACGAGCACCCGCCGGGCCACCTGCTGCTCTTCATCGAGGACACCATACTGCCGGCAGATCCCCCTGTGCCAGTCAGCGGCCAGCGGAAAGGGGAACTCTGCCAGAGCCTTGTCAAAGACCTTGAGCGCCGGCAGGTGATCGACCGAGATTCCCACCACCTGAACCCCCAGTCCCTGGAGGTCCTTGTGCCGCTCGCGCAGCAGCACAAGCTGTTGGGTTCAGACGGGGGTGAAGGCCTGACTGTAAAAGCTAAGCAGGAACGGCCTTCCCCAGAGTCTTCCCAGCGAGACCTCGCCGGTTGTGGCGGGGAGCTGAAAGGGACTAGCAGGGCTTCCTGGAGCAAGCGGCATGTGAATCGCCTCCCCGCCCAGTATGCCCAGCTTGGAATGGGCCGATGAACCCCTTGCCCGCCCCCAGGCTCTGCTGAATCAGGCGGCTTCGCTGCACACCTTATGTATAAGAGCGCCAGAAGCGGGGCAGAATGATCGTGGTACCCCGTGCACCGAGCCGGGGGAACGCCCTACGCCCTCCAACCCCCAAGGAGAGGCAGACAGCAAAGGCGCCGTCGCTTGCGACGGCGCCTTTGCTGTGCGGCTAGAACCAGCCGTGGCGAATCGCCATGGCGACCGCCTGTACCCTGTCACCGACCTCCAGCTTCTCCAGCAGCGTCTGGGTGCGGCGCCGAACCGTCCGCTCGCTCACAAAGATGCGGGAGGCGATCTCGCCGTATGAGAGCCCTTCGGCCATGAGCTTCAGCAGGTCAAACTCCTCGCTGGTCAGCGGTGGACGCGAGAGCGTGCGACCTGCTGCCTGCTGCCGAATCCCCTCCATAAGGCTGCTCGCCAGAGATGGGTGAATGTACTGCCGGCCCTCGCTGACCGCGAGGATCGCATCCATTAACTGGGAGAAGGCGATCTGCTTGGGTGCGTAACCGAGCACCCCGGCGGTGGCCGCTGCCTCGATCATGGGGAAATCGTCATAGGCGGTGAGCGCCAGGATTCTGGCCTCCTGGTTCTCCTCCAGGATCAGGCGGGTGGCGTCCAGGCCGCTCTCCCTGCCGAGTTTCAGATCCATGAGGATCACACCTGGCTGATACCGCCGGGCTGCCACGACAGCGGAGTCGACCGTATCTGCCTCGCCAACAACCTCAAGCGTTGGCTCTGTCTCCAACAAGCGACGCAGCCCCTGCCGGACGATCGTCTGGTCTTCCACGATCAGGATGCGTATGGTCACCGATGGCGACACCTCCGGCCTCGAAATATGAGTGCCTGTATATTTTCGAGGACCTTGAGGTCTCTTCCTCCAAGGATTAAACAGATCGCTGTCAAATCTGTAATCGGCGGCATTTGTGAACGTGGGGGGGAGAGCTGTGACTGCATCACCCGTTGAACAGGCCCTTCGCCGAGCGGCCACGGTCCTTGTCTCCGCGGCAGGCCGCCCGCCCGAAGACCCGGGCGAAGCAATGCGCCAGTTGTTGCGAGGCCGGGCCAAGGTGGTGCACAGCCAGGGCCGACTCTACCGGATTGAGACCCCCTACGAAGGCGATGCCGAGTACTGCCGGGAAGTGCTCGCACTTGTGAGCGGGACAATGGGCTACCCGCGCATGGCAATCGGCCCCACCGTTGACCGGAGACTCCTGGTCTACTGCTTCTCGCCGCAGGTCTGGCGAAACGTGCTAGCCGCTCTGGTCGGCCTGCTCCTGTTCGTCTTCTCCAGCCGGTTCTTCCTGTCGACCTGGTGGCTGGATCTGATCACATTCGTGATCATGCTGGCGGGAGCGATCGCCATGGTTCAGGTCTACCGGATTCAGCAGGCCGATCTCAGACGGCTGAATGCGGTTCTTCTGAAGGGTCAGAGCCTGTTGGCCAATGAGCAACAGAATCTACAGGCAGCGAGGATCCAGGTGCAGCGCCACAGCGACACCTGGGAACTCCTGAAGGACGCGGAGCGCTCGCTCCGGCATATACCCAGCCTGGCAGAGATCTACCCCCAACTCTCTCACTACCTGCGCCAGTTGATCCCTGACCTCGACGGGATCGCCGTCTGGCGATTGGACGAGGCGGGGGACGACCTGGACCTCCAGCACGGTGAGGGGCGGTACGCGGAGGTCGCACGCCACCTGCGCCGAATGAGCCGGACCACGGGGGCAATCGGCCAGGCGATCGCACGGCAGACCCCCGTTGTGATCAGCGATGGCCGGACCGATGCCCGGGTGTACACTCCCCCCGGGGGAAACCCCTGCGGGAGCGCTCTGGCGCTCCCCCTCTCGACCAGCGATGGATCGATCGGAGCCTTCGTAGTCACCCGGGCGCACCCCGGGGAGTTCTCCAACGCCGTGGTCTGGGGCGCAGAGTTGCTAGCCGGTGTTGCAGCGCTTCGCATTCACGCCCTGCGAGCGCACGAGCGGGAGCAGCGGTTAATGGAGGAGTTCACCCGCCTTCATCATCTGGTCAGTCCGCGGCAGGGGGAGGTCTCCGTGCAGGATCCCATGGAGCAGGTTGGCCTCAGTATGGCCGCCGCCGCCGGGGCGGACGGCGTGCTGGTCTACAGGCTTATGCAGTCGGGTGCAGCCTATCCTACCTGCATTCAGGGGTTTCGGCCCGCCGCAACTGCCCGCCTTCAATCAATTCCGCTTCGGGAGAGCCCGGGCCAACTGGCCGCTGAACTAGGAGTGATCACGGGAGTCGCCCGCAGAGACGTGGCCATGTGGCCTGAGTTCACCGCCTTCTTCGAGGAGGCGGAGGCGGAACGGTGCCTGATCCTGCCCGTCCAGCGGCGCGATGGTGACATTCTGGCCGCGATCGTGCTGGTCTACCGGACTGGGCATGAGGGGCAGCTGACCCCCGAGCGGCTGGCGCTCTGCGACACCTACGCACGGTACGCCGGCGCGGCTGTTCACAACCTGGAACTCTACGAAACCGTTCGCCGCCAGTCGGCGGAGTTGCGTGAGCTGCTCGGGCGGGTGGTGGAGGCGCAGGAGCGCGAGCGGAGTCGCATTGCGCTGGACCTGCATGACTGGCTGGTTCAGGGGCTGGCCGCCCCTTCCTTCGCCATTCAGGCGGCCGGCAGGCTCCTTGACCGATCGCCGGATGACGCCAAGCGTGAACTGGAGACGGCCATCTCCCAACTCAACACCGCGGCAGATGAGATGCGCCGAATCATGAAGGGGTTGCACCCCCACCTGCTCGACGAACTGGGTCTGGTAGAGGCGGTAAAGGCCTATGCGATTGAGTTCAGCCAGGCCCATGGGATCAAGGTGAAGCTGGTAAACCAGGCGGAGGAGGTCCCGGCACGCGGAAGTCAGGAGGCGCTCGTCTCCTTCCGGATTATTCAGGAGGCGCTCAACAACGTCGTAAAGCATGCCGCGGCTTCGACCGTCGAGATTCGATTGCGGACCCAGGGTGAACGGCTCACCATTCGGGTGGTAGATGACGGGGTGGGCTTTGACAGCGAGCGGCAGCCCACCTCCAGCCAGTATGGCCTCCTTGGTATGCAGGAACGTGCAGCGCTGGTCCGGGGACAGGTGACGATCTCCAGCCGCACCGGTCACGGAACCCAGGTGGAGATCGGCATTCCCCTCTCCCCGGCTCAGCCCGGGTAGCGGGGCAGGAAGAGATCCGGGAGAGCTCCCGGCCAAATTGGGAGCGCACTCCTTTTCTAAACTGATTGAATCCATATGAGGCGGTCGCTATACTTGGTTTAGGTACGACGCGATTAACCTCACACCTAAGTACGCGGGAGAGGAGGTGCATTCCTTGCGCGAAGAGGTGGCGGAATCGGCGCAGGGATCCTCGGTGTACATGGAAACCGGGACGGGCGCCATGGACCGCATGGTGGTCCTGGCGAAGGCCTTGTCTGATCCCATTCGGGTGCGCATGGTTCGGTTGTTGGCCGATGGACGGGCGGTTTGCGGTCTACCCACACTGAATGCCATGAACGTGCCCGGCTCTGGGGAGACCGATGGAATCTGTGTCTGCGAATTTCAGGAGGCGTTCCAACTGGGGCAGTCCAAGGTCTCGTACCATCTCCGTATTTTGAAAGATGCGGGCCTGGTCGTGGAGGATGCCCGTGGGAAGTGGTCCTTCTACTCGCTCAATCGCAGGAGCCTGCGGGAACTGACAGCCCTGCTGCAGGGCGAGTTCCGGGTCTAGCACATACATAGGAGAAGGAGAGGACGGCTAATCGGCCGTCCTCTCCTTCGTTACTGCCGGCGTGCCCGTGTCCTAGGTCACCCGCCCCTTTAGCCGCTCGTACGCCTCGCGGTTGATCTGCCCCGCTGTGTAGGCCGCCTCCAGGTCGCGCCGGGTCCGAATCCCGCCGATCGCGCCGCCCAACTCCCTGCGCATGGTGGCGATCTGCTGGGTTATCGCCCAGACGAGCAGGAGCGTGAGCAGGGTGGCGAGCAGCATAAGCCAGGCGACCCAGGCGGGCCACGTCACCGTTGTGGTGGGCATGAAACCCCCGTCCCTTCTCTCTTATTGCTCCCTAGCATGGCTGATCGCCCGGGATTTTACTCCCCTGAGCGAAGACCCCTGGATGGGCTTGCAGGGTTGTGCACAAAACTGTACAATAGGGTTAGCACAACCTTGTGCACAAGAAATCGTGCACCGAGGAGGCGACCACCTTGCAGCTGATTCGTGTTGGCGATAAGGTCATCAACCCGGAACGGATCTATCGCATGGTCAACCGCATGCTGGAGATGCGCGCCAACGGCCACTCACAGCAAGAGGTGGCCGAGGCGCTGGAGATTGACCGGACGCTCATCTCCCGGCTGGAGGCGGTCGGCGAGGTGCGCAAGGGGAAGAAGATCGCGCTGATCGGTTTTCCGGTGAAGAACGGCAAGGAGCTGACCGATCTGGCCCACGCCGAAGGGCTGGACCTGGTGCTCCTCATGTCCGAGACCGAGCGGCTGACCTTCGCCAAGAGCCAGAACGGCGCCGAGGTGCTGAATCAGGTCATGGCCCTGATCGCCCAGGCCCGTGAGTGCGACGCAGTGATCTTTGTCGGCTCGGACCAGCGGCTGAAGATGGTCGAGGCCCTCGTGGGCCCGAACACCATCGGGATTGAGATTGGCCGCTCGCCCATGCACGACGATGTCTACGTCGATCCTGAAATGGTGCGCAACCTTATCCGCAGCCTGAAGAGCTAGCGGGTGACCAGCAGGGAGGCATTTTCAGTGAAGCGGATTGTCAGCGTGAGTCTTGGGTCATCGAAGCGGAACTCGACCGCCACCACCCAGATCCTAGGTGAAGACGTAACGGTCGAGCGGATCGGCACCGATGGCTCAATCGACAAAGCGATCGCGATGATCAAGGAGCTGGACGGAAAGGTGGACGCCTTCGGCCTGGGCGGCACCGACCTCTACGTCTACGCAGGGGGCCGGCGCTATGCCTTCCGAGACTCCCGGCGGATCGTGGCTGCGGCTGTGAAGACCCCGATTCTGGATGGATCCGGCCTGAAGAACACCCTGGAGCGTCGGGTGGTCAACTGGGTCCACCAGAACCTCATGCCCTTGAACGGCAAGAAGGTGCTCATGGTCTCATCGGTCGATCGGTTTGGCATGGCGGAGGAGTTCAATCGGCTCAGTGCCGACATGGTCTATGGTGATATCATGTTTGGCCTTGGCATTTCGATCCCCATTCGGACCTTCAAGACGGTAACCCTGGCCGCTCGGTTCCTGCTGCCGATCGTGACGCAGTTGCCCTTCCAGTGGCTCTACCCGACCGGGGAGAAGCAGGAGAAGTCGGAGCCCAAGTTCGAGGAGTACTACCAGTGGGCCGATATCATCGCTGGCGACTGGCTCTATATCCGGCGCCACGCCCCCGATAAGCTCAAGGGGAAAATCATCCTCACCAACACGACCACACCGGCCGATGTCGAATGGATGAAGCAGGTGGGTGTCGCCACCCTGGTGACCACCACGCCGAACCTGGGCGGGCGCTCCTTCGGGACCAACCTCATGGAGGGCCTGATTGTCGCTACCGCCGGCAAGAAGCCGGAGGAGATGCTCCCCGCCGACTACGAGGCCTGGCTCGACAAGGTCAACTTCGCCCCCCGGGTGGAGCACTTTGGTAGCACCCAGTCCGCCAGCGCCGCCGGTAACTAATCACAGCCGATAATTGGCCCGATTTAGGGAGGGTTCACGGTGTCACATCCGTTCACTGAGTATCTCAATCCGCATCTCGGGAAGCTGCTTGAATCGATCAATATGGATAAGCGCTTCGTGCGGGGCGAGGGCGTCCACCTCTTCGACACGGAGGGGAATCGCTACCTCGACTTCGTTGCCGCCTACGGCGCCCTGCCGTTCGGCTTCAACCCGCCCGAGATCTGGCAGGCGCTCCACGCGGTGGAGAACGCCATGGAGCCCTCCTTCGTCCAGCCCTCTGCCCTGGAGGCCGCGGGTGAGCTAGCGAAGCGGCTGGTCGAGATCGCTCCGGAGGGGCTGCGCTATGTCACCTTCGGTAACTCTGGCGCCGAGGCGGTGGAGGCAGCGATCAAGCTCGTCCGTGCCGCAACGGGGCGCATGGGGATCCTGGCCACAGTCAACTCCTTCCACGGCAAGACCCTGGGCGCCCTCTCGGCCACCAACCGGGAGTCCTACCAGAAGGCCTTCGGCGCCCCCCTGCCCGGCTTCGACAAGGTTCCCTATGGCGATATCGTCGCGCTGGAGCAAATGCTGGAGGAGCGGGGCAGCGAGTTCGCCGCCTTCTTCATGGAGCCGATCCAGGGCGAGGGTGGCATTGTGGTGCCGCCGCCTGGCTACATGAAGGCGGCCAAGGAGCTCTGCCACAAGCACGGCCTCCTCTTTGTGCTCGACGAGATCCAGACCGGGCTAGGCCGCACCGGCCGCCTCTTCGCCTGCGAGGAGGAGGGGGTCTCCCCCGATGTGCTAATCCTGGCCAAGGCCCTGGGTGGCGGGCTCTTCCCAATCGGGGCGATGCTCTGCACCGAGGAGGCCTACACCGAGACCTTTGCGACGAAGCACTCATCCACCTTTGCGGGCAACACCCTGGCCGCGCGGGTCGGTCTCCGCTCGCTGGAACTGCTCACCCGAAACAATCAGGAGCTGATCAAGCACGTCGCCGAGACGGGCGCCTTCCTGAAGGCGGGCCTGGAGCGGCTGCAGCAGAAGTACCCGCACGTGCTGAAGCGGGTGCGGGGCCGTGGCTTCATGCTTGGCCTTGAGATCGGCGTCGACCGGCAGACCTACGGCCGGACCTCGCTCTTGGGCGTCATGGCTGAACAGGAGAACCTGACCCCGGTCCTCTCGTCTTACCTGCTTAACGTCTGCGGCCTCCGGGTCGCCCCGACCCTCTCGGGGGCCGATGTGATCCGCATTGAGCCGCCCCTGATCGCCACCAAGGAGGACTGCCAGTTCGCGATTGATGCGGTGGAGCGGATGCTCACCTACCTGGCGCAGGGCAACACCGCCGAACTGATCTCCCACCTGATGGGGATCGAGTCCCGTCCCCAGGTCCTGCCCGCCCCGGTCCCCTCCCAGCCCGTGCTGCCCACGGGGGACCCCGAGGAGGGGCGGCTCGCCTTCCTGGTCCACCCGGTGGACCTGCGGAACTACCCCGAGGTCGATGAAGCCTTCAAGGTCTTCTCCGAGGAGGAGATCGAGGGGCTGACCAACCGGTTCAACGACCTCCTGGAGCCGTTCGTGGCTGGCTCGAGCCGGATCACAGCGGCCAACGGGCGGACCGCCTTCGTCGATTTTATCGCCGTCCCGCGCACGGCGGATGAGTTCCTGACCATGGACCATGCTCAGGCGATCGCTGAGGTCCGGAAGGGCGTCGAGATTGCCAAGGCCCGCGGCGCGAAGATTGTCGGGCTGGGCGCCTACACCTCAGTCGTCACCCGCGGTGGGCTCCACCTGCGGAATCCAGGGGTGGCGATCACCACCGGCAACTCCTACACCGTCGTCTCCGCCGTGGACTCCATTCTCCATGCGGTGTCGAAGCTTGGCACGCAGCTCAACGAGGCGACCATCGCCGTCGTGGGCGCCACCGGCGCGATCGGTCGTTCGACAGCGATCCTGCTGTCGGAAGACGTCAGCCGGCTCCTGCTGATCGGCAACCCGGCCCGGCCGGAGATGAGCCGGAAGCGGCTGCTGAAGGTCGCTGCCGACGCCGTCGCCCACCTGGTTGAGCTCGCCCGGGAAGGGCGGAAGTTCACCCCGGGCACCATTGGAGCGGCGGTGCTCGCCCTCGGTCCTGTGCCCGGCCCCGAAGCCACCGAGGCCTTCGCCGACATGGCCCTCGCCCTGGAGCGGCAGGGGAAGCTCCTGATTACGACAGATATCGACGCCATGCTGCCCGAGGCCGACCTGGTGGTGACCGCCACCTCCAGCGCGGAGGACCTGGTGACGCCGGGCAACCTGAAGTTCGGTGCCGCTGTGTGCGACATCTCCCGGCCGCCCAACGTCTCCCGGGCTGTCCAGGCCGCCCGCCCCGACGTGCTCGTGATCGATGGCGGTGTGGTCGAGGTCCCGGGCCGGCCGGACCTGGGTTGGAACTTCGGCTTCGAGCAGGGGCTGGCCTACGCCTGCATGGCGGAGACCATGATGCTCGGGCTCATGCACCACTACGAGGACACCTCGATTGGCACCGACCTGAACATGCCCATGATCCGGCAGCTGCGGACCTGGGCGGAGGAGCTCGGGTTCAAGCTGGCACAGCTCCGCTCCTTCGACCGGCCCCTGTCGGAGGAGGAGTGGGCCAGGCTCATGCAGGCCCGGAGCCGCGTGTTCAGCTCGGTGGGCAACGACTAGCGCAATCACTCCTGGAGAGTCACCGCACACGGCGGTGGCTCTCCTTTTTTTGCCGTCATCGCCGAAATGCGACAGACTTCGCGGGCCAACCTCGCTACCATGAGAGGCGGGGGGATTGAGACCGATGCGCGAGGTGCGGTTCGCTGTTGTGGTGGCTCTGATCTACGCTGCTGCCGGGGTGATCGGAGGGGTAGCCCTGGACTGGCTACGGCGAGGGGAGCCCGTTCCGGAGCCGGCACGGGCCCGGATCCTTGAGGGGCTCGCCACCGGGGTGCTGCTGCTGGTCCTCGGGGCGGGGGCATGCATCCTGCTGGAGCGAGCGCTCTCCCGGTGGGGCCTCTCCCGCCGGAGCGCCCTCCTGGTCTGGGGCACAATCGCCCTCGGGGCCGGGTGGCTCTGCATGAAGAGCGCAGAGTTCCTCCTGCTGGGGGGAGGGGTGGTCAGCTATGTGGGCGGTGTCGTGGCCTGGACCCACTTCGTCTGGTTGGTCACGGAGCGGTGGGGCCAGCCCTGGCTCCGCTGGGCAGCGTTTGTACCTGGGCTGCTGGGCGCCGCCTGGGCGGTCGGGCGAATGATGCGGTGGGGCATTATGGCGAGTACCATGGGCGTCGGGCCGTGAGGCTGGACCTGAGCGACCAGCCGGACGGTGGAGCAGTGGCGCGGCCCTGCGTAGGATAGCGGCGAGGGGGTGCCGTGCCATGCAGGTTCAGGTGGATAAGCTCCCGCTGCTGGAGGTGGTGGGGGAGGGGCGGGTCGAGGTGGTGCCAGATACGGCCGTGGTCTCGCTGGGGGTGACCGTGCGGTCCGAACGGGCGGATGAGGCCTATCGCCAGATCGCCACCGTACTTAACCAGGTGATTGGGGCGCTGACCGGGCTGGGGATTCGCCCGGAGCAGATGCAGAGCGGCCGGGTGGATCTGCGCCCGGTCTACGAGGAGGAGGCGTTGCGGGGGTACGAGGCCGCTGCCACCCTGCGGGTTACCCTGGCCGACCCGGCCATGGCGGGAGCGGTGGTGGATTCAGCGGTCGCCGCAGGGGCGAACCTGGTCCATGGGATCAGCTTTGAGGTCAGGGCACCGGGGCCAGCGGAGCTCCTGGCGCTGGAGCGCGCCGTGGAAGACGCCCGCCGCACAGCGGTTGCCCTGGCCAGGTCGCTGGGGATTCGCCTGGGGCAGGTCTGGCGCGTGGAAGCGGAGCCGCCCGCAGGCGGGGTGCCCTACGCGCAGCGGCTGGTCGCAGCGGAAGCGCTCCCAGTGCTCCCGGGCACGGAGCAGTTGGTCCGGCGGGTGCGGGTGGAGTACCTGATCCAGCGTGGGGAGGCCCAGGCCCAAGCCGCGACATAACCCCGCCCTGCTGCATACCCTGGGAAGAGGCGTATCCCAAAGGAGGAAGCAGCGTGTCGGATAGCCGGCTCCAGGAGATCATGACCCGAGCGGTCGTGGGTCGGGCCGAACGCACCCTGACCTGGTGTCACAAGCTGCCGTCCAACCAGATGACCCAGGTGCTGGGCGTTCGAGTGGGTAGAATCGGCCTCTCTGTCAAGACCGAGGAGCGGCAGCCCGTCGCCGAACTCGTTGTGGACTGCGACCTCTGGTGCAGCGATGGCGAGCGAACCAAGGTCCTGCGAACCCGCTGCCGCTGTGTGCAGGAGGTGCCGATCACCCTGCGAGGCGAGGTGTTGGGCGACGAGGAGTTCCACCTCGAACTGGTGGGGGGTCCTCGCTCCACCGGTGTCCGGGTGGAGGAGGAGGCGATCTACGTCGACTTCGAGGCGATGGTCCAGGTGGAGGCGACCGCCCTCGCTCGGCTCTGGGTCAAGGCCTACGAGTTCGAGATCCCCCTCGCCCTGGTCGATGAGGCCGCCGACTACGACTCGTCGGCCAGCCCATACGGCTCCCACTGAACCGCAGCGACTACCTACACCCATGGCTCGCCGGGGATCGATGATCGCCAGCTTCACCAATCCTGGTACGTCCTGCCCGAATGAGGTCCGTGGCATAGCGCCATGGGCCTCATTTGTGCCTTTCCGTAAACCTCCCGCCCTTCCTTTGCATAACGTGGTAGGAGGAAAGGCAGGGGGTGGATGTGAAAGCCCTGGTCCTCTGTGCCGGCCGCGGCAGTCGCCTGCGGCCGCTCACCCACACCCGGGCCAAGGCATCGCTGCCCGTAGCAGGGCGTCCCGTCCTTCAGATCGTGCTGGACTACCTGCTCCGGTACGGCTTTTACGAGGTGGGTGTGGTAATCAGCCCCTACCAGAACGAACTCCGAGACCTGGTCCCCGATTGGGGCGAGCAGCGGGTCTCGTTCATCGTGCAGGATCAGCCCCGCGGCATCGCCCACGCCGTCCAGGTGGCCCAGCCCTTCCTGGGCGATGAGCCATTCCTGCTCTACCTGGGCGACAACCTGACAGATGAGGATCTGACCCCCGCCCTGAGGCGCTTCCACCAGGCGAAGCCGTCGGCGTTGATCACCCTGCGTGAGGTGGCAAACCCGACCGCCTTCGGTGTGGCGGAGTTGGCTGGCGAGCGGGTTACCCGGGTGGTGGAGAAGCCGGCTGAACCACCATCGAACCTGGCGATAGCCGGACTGTACCTCTTCATGCCCGCAGTCCACGGGGTGATCGAGCGACTGCGGCCATCGAACCGGGGTGAACTGGAGATAACGGATGCGATCGCAACCCTGGTCAACCGGGGAGATTCGGTCCTGGGCTACCGCATGGCCGGCTGGTGGCAGGACATGGGCTCGCTGGATGGGCTGATCACCGCCAACGCCCTGCTCCTGGACCAGATCCAGACCCGGATTGACCCGACCGCCGTGTTGGATGAGGTCCAGGTGCAGGGGCGGGTGGTGGTCGGCAAGGGCTGCATGATCCGTCGATGCCGGTTGCGGGGGCCGCTGGTGATCGGCCCGCACAGCCACCTGACCGACAGCTACGTCGGCCCATATACCGCCGTTGGCGACGGTGCCCAGATGCTCCACGTCGCCGTGGAGAACTCGATCCTGCTGCCGGGCTGCCACCTGGAAGGTCCCGCCCTGCGCCTGGAGGACTCCCTGGTGGGCTCCGGGGCGGAGGTCTGGGTCCGGGAGGGGCGGTCCATCTCGCTCCTCGTGGGCGATGATTCCCACCTGCTGATCCCGCCCGACCGGCGGTAACCCTGGAGGTGTCCCTGTGGCCAACGACTCCCGTCCCGAGATCTTCGTGCCCGCCAACTCCCCGATCTACGTCCCTGGCACGGTACGGCGGCAGGTGGTCCCAGCGCGCAGCGCTCCCGCCCCCCAGCCGGCACGGCCGCTCATACCGCCCCCAGCACCGGCCAAGGTGATCGAGTTCCCGTCCCACCGGCTGGCGCCCCCTCCTGAGCGGCGGCGGACCGAGTGGCCGGAGCAACCTCGCCGCAAGCGGCGGGACCCGGCCAGGCAGCCCGCCTGGATGGAGATCCCCCCCGAAGAGGAAGATGGCGACGACGGCACCCCGGCCAACCTGACCGTTCCGCCTGAGATCTTCGCTCTCGCGGAGGAGGCGGCCCGCTCCTGGTCAATGTCGGTCACCGGCTGGCAGTTGGCCGCCACCAAGCCGGAGAAAGGCTGGGGCGCAATCTGGCGGATCGAGACCGACCGCGGCCCTCGCTCCATTAAGCTCCTGCACCGGCCCTTCGAGCGGAACCTCTTCTCAATCCATGCCCAGCAGTACGTGACCGAGCGGAAGGGGCGGGTGGCACCCCTGATCCGGACGAAGAACGGGCAACTCTGGACCATCGTGCAGGGGCGCATGTTCATCGTCACCGAATGGATCGATGGCCTACACCCGGCGTCCAAGGTGACTGTGGAGGGGGCGCAGCAGCTCTGCGAGGGGTTGGCGGAGTTCCACCGCTTCACACAGGGCTATGTGCCGCCGCCCCAGGCCTACTACGCCAGCCGCATGCAGCGGTGGCCGGGCGTCTACCGGAAGATGCGGACCAAGATCGACTGGTTCGAGCACCTGGCACGGGCCTATAGCGACATGCCCGCCAGCCGGCTCCTGCTCGAGGTTCTTCCCCGCTTCCGCTCCCACGCCGACCAGGCGATCGCCCGGCTGGAGCGGTCGGCCTACCGGAAGCTGGTCGCCCGGGGCGACCAGGCTTGGGGGCTGGTGCATCAGGATGAGGGATCTGAAAGGGAAAGCCACTCGATCCGCACCACCGGCCCGTCCTCGCCCCGGTAGAGCTCGATCCGGCTGGCCAGCCGGCGGAGCAGCCCCTTCTGCTCCACCACGCCGAGCCCCTCCCAGAGCGCCGCCGGGTCACGCTGCGGCGGCGCCCGGGTCTCCCACCGAGCCAGCCGCTCCGACAGCCGCTGCACCGTCTTGGCGACCTGCCCCTCCTCCCGCTCGACCGCCGCCAGCTCTCGGGCATAGAGCGAGGCCGGCAGCTCGCCGCTCCGGTAGTCCTGCTCCAGCCGGCGCCGGCGGTCAGCCAGGCGGCGCAGATCCCCGCGCTGCTGCTCCAGCCCGGCCTTCACATCACCTGCCCCGTGATCCGGCCCCGGCAGAGCCCCAGCAGGCAACCGGGCCAGAAGCTCCGCTGTCACCGCATCATCCGCCTGATCGGCCCGGAAATGGCCGGAGTCGCAGGCGGACCTGCCCCGCCGCTTCCGGGCGGTGCAGTAGTAGTACCGGTGCTGCCCCACCCGCTTCCCCCCCACCGGCGCCCCGCAGCGGCAGACCGCCACGCCCGAGAGCAGGTAGCCGCTGTAGGTCGGCCTCGGCGCAGTCCCCCCAGTGCGGGAGCGGTCCCGGAGCGCCCCCTGGACCTCCTCCCAGACCGGGGCTGGCACGATCGCAGGGAAGGCGCCCTCCACCCGGGAGAGCCGGCCCGTCGCCGAGCGCCGGCCATACTCCAGCACGCCCACGTAGGCCGGGTTGAGGAGCATTCGCCGGATCATGAGCGGGTTCCAGGGCGCCCCCCGGCGGCGCAACCCCTCGCTGTTCAGCCGGTGGGCGATCTGGTAGGGGCCGTGGCCGTTCCGGCACAGGTCGAAGATCCGGCGGACCAGGCTCGCCTCGTCGGCGACCACCTGGAACGTCCCGGTTGCTGCCCCCCTCACAAAGCCATACGGTGGGCGGAAGCCGGGGTTCAGCCCCTGCTCCGCCCGCTTCACCTTGCCGCCCATGGTCCGCTCCCGGATCAGGTTCCGCTCGTATTCGGCGAACGAGATCAGGATGTGAAAGAACATCTTGCCGGCGGGGGAGAGGGTGTTCACCTCCTCGGTGGTCGACTTCACGAAGCAGCGACCATCCCACTCGCGCAGGACCAGATCCACAATGTCGATCACCGAACGGGAGAGCCGGTCGATCTTGTAGACCACGACGCACTCGACCCGACCGCCATCCACATCGGATCGGAGCCGGGTCAGGGCAGGCCGGTCAAGGGTTCCGCCGCTGTAGCCGTCATCGATATAGACCAGGTCAGGGGTGAAGCGCCACCCCTGGGATTGGAGGTAGTGCTGGCAGCGCTCCAACTGGGTCTGGAGGGTGGTCCCCTCGCCCTGGTCGTCGGTCGACCAGCGAATATAGACTGCGACCTTATCGGGGTCGATCGCCGCTGGTGTCAGCACCGCCCAGTCACCACCCTTCCCGACAGGGTATGAATCGGTAAGGAGGGGGTTGACATCCCCTGACGAAGCGGTGCTAACCTGCGTGCAGTCCCCCTCGTATCGAAGGTGAGAACAGAATGCGCGACGAGCGCCGCTAGCGCATTCTGGAGGCCGTAGCGACGGCTTTTGCCCAGAATGGGCTGACCGCCTGACTGCCCTTCTGTCCGGGCGGAGAACCTACCGGCAGAAGGGAGAGGATCCTTGTGATTCAGCGGAGATTGGCTGGGGTCGCTATCGCTCTGATGCTGACGGTGGCGGGCTGTGCGCGGGGCGGCAACAACCAGGGGGTGGGCGACGGTCTAGGCGAGACCCGGGCGGGCATCGCCGGACAGGTGGGAACGACGAGCCCAGGCCCGGCAAAGGATCTGGGGCAGCAGGTCTCGGACCTGGTCGCCGCCA
>Ga0196970_1000250_pt1 | contig 78238 bp, 66 predicted proteins | sample S1v_513CmetaG_FD_148672 | JGI IMG/M metagenome (GOLD analysis project Ga0196970, IMG submission 148672) | Soil microbial communities from Anza Borrego desert, Southern California, United States - S1+v_5-13C | ecosystem: Environmental > Terrestrial > Soil > Desert | place: USA: California...
GCTGAACTCAGGGTTGGGTACGGTGTCACCGACCCCGCGAACCGGGGCCACCCCCATGGGGGTGGCCCCGGTTCCCCTCCGGACAGCGCCATCTTAGCCGCTTCGCAAAAGACAAGGTTGGGTTGAGGCCAAAGCCGAAAACCCAACGTCAGCCCCCCCTTAAAGCCGTTGCCCCGTCGCCGCGTCGAAGACGTGCCCGGCCTCAATGCGGGGCACGAGGCGCAAGCGCTCGCCCGGGTGCAGCGGGTGGCGGTCGGTGGTGGCGGCGCAGGCGACGGTGCCGCCCACCTTGCAGAAGACCAGCGTGCTGTCGCCGGTCGGCTCCACCACCTCCACCTCCGCCGGCACCCCGTGCTCGGCGTCGGACGCGATGCGCAGGTGGCCCGGCCGGATGCCGTAGACGACCGCCTGCCCCTCCGTCCCCGCCGTTCCCGGCGGGGCGTCCAGCGCCAGCCCGCCCGGCGTTTCCACCCACACCCGCCCGTCCGCGCGCCGCAGCGTGCCGTCGAACAGGTTCATGGCGGGGGAGCCGATGAAGCCGGCGACGAACAGGTTGGCCGGACGGTCGTACAGTTCCAGCGGCGTGCCGATCTGCTCGACCCGGCCGTCGTGCATGACGACGATGCGGTCGGCCATGGTCATCGCCTCGATCTGGTCGTGCGTGACGTAGACGGACGTGGTGCGCAGCCGCTGGTGCAGCGCCTTGATTTCGGTCCGCATCTGCACGCGCAGCTTGGCGTCCAGATTGGACAGCGGCTCGTCGAACAGGAACACCTGCGGATCGCGCACGATGGCGCGGCCCATGGCCACGCGCTGGCGCTGCCCGCCCGACAGCTGGCGCGGGTAGCGGTCGAGGTAGGGGGTGAGGTCCAGGATCTCCGCTGCCTGCCGCACGCGCTGCGCGATCGCTTTCGGATCGGCGTGGCGCAGCTTCATGCTGAAGGCCATGTTGTCGAAAACGGTCATGTGCGGGTAGAGCGCGTAATTCTGGAACACCATCGCGATGTCCCGCTCCTTCGGCGGCACGCGGTTCACCACCCGGCCGCCGATGGCGATCTCCCCGTCGCTGATCTGCTCCAGCCCGGCGATCATGCGCAAGAGCGTGGACTTGCCGCAGCCCGAGGGGCCGACCAGCACCACGAACTCCTCGTCGCCGATGTCCACGTCGATGCCGTGGATCACCTCGATCGAGCCGAACAGCTTGCGCACTTGGCGGATGTCGACCGAGGCCATGGCGTTTCCCCTCCTACGCCGACGCTTGCCAGCCGCGCCGGCCGCTGAGCCACGCGCGGTTGACGCAGTTGACCAGACGCCCCTCGCCCAGCGCCGCAGCCAGCACCTCCGCCGACTTGCGGCGCAGGTCGTGGATGCTGGCGGGCGCGTAGAAGGCCGCATGCGGGCTGATCAGCAGGCGCCCGGCGATCCAGGATTCCTGCCCGCGCCACGCGGCGATCAGCGGGTGGTCGAGGTCGCGGGCCAGCGGTTCCACCGGCAGCACGTCCAGCGCCGCCCCCGCCACCCGGCCCGCGGCCAGCGCCGCGTGCAGCGCGTCCAGGTCGACGACCGGCCCGCGCGCGGTGTTCACCAGGATCAGCCCCGGCTTGGCGGCGGCCAGCGCCGCCTCCCCGATCAGGCCGCGCGTTTCAGGCGTCAGCGGCGTGTGCACGCTGACCACGTCCGATCCCGCCATCAGGTCGGCCAGGCGCGGCACCCGCCGGAAGCCCAGCGCCAGTTCCGCACCGGTCGGCAGGTACGGGTCGTAAAAGGCGATCTCCATGCCGAAGGCCCGTGCCCGCAGCGCGGCGGCGAGGCCGATGCGGCCCAGCCCGACGACGCCGAACACCTGCCCGCGCAGCCGGCGGATCAGCGGCGGCCCGTCGAAGCGCCAGCCGGCCACCGGGTCGCGCCGCAACGCCTCGTCGTACACGGCGGTGCCGCGCGTCAGCGTCAGCAGCATGGCCAGCGCGTGGTCGGCCACGTCGGTGGTGCCGTAGTCCGGCACGTTGCACACGGCGATGCCCAGCTCCCCGGCCAGTTCCAGGTCGACGTTGTCGTAGCCGACGCCGGCGCGCACGATGACGCGGGCGCGCTCCATCGCCGTCAGCCAGGGGCGGTCCAGGCGCACCTCGTCATAGGCGATGACACCGTCGCAGCGCCGCCATTCCTCGGGCGCGATCTCGTCCTGGTGGATGCCGTGGTTGGGGCGGAAGGCGAAGGCGGGACCGGCGGTCGCCGTCTCGACCGCGGCACCGTCGGTGAACTTGGCGTCGGGGATCAGGACGCGCATGGGGCGGTCCGGACACGCGACGCAGCGATGATGGCGGGGCGGAATCGCCCCGCGACGCTTGGAACGGGCATGCGGCTTCCTCCCTGAACCCCGGCCCGGTTCATCCGGGCTCGGCGCATTTTATGGTTATTCAAATAATCCGCTGCACCAGCCAATTATATGCCGGACGCGCCACGCCCCCGCAAGTACGCCTTCAGGACGCCCGCCGTATGACCGGACGCATTGGCGGTGCCTCCATCAGCATCGCCGATCGTGCTATAGGCGCCGGATACGACCTCAGGCCAAGGCAGGTAACCCATGACCCGTGAAAAAGGCCCCGACGACCCGTTCTGGAGCTTCTCGCTTGCCACCTACGCCCGGCCGGGCGTGAGCGAGGCGTGCCTCGACCTGCAGGACCGGCTGGGGCTGGACGTCAATCTGGTGCTCTTCGCACTGTGGGCGGGGGCCGGATGCGGCGTGCGGCTGACGGTCGCCGAGCTGCAGCGGCTGGACCACGCCGTTTCGGCGTGGCGGCGCGATGTGGTGGTGCCGTTGCGCGGCGTGCGCCGCACGCTGAAGAACGTGCCGGGCATCGAGCCGTTCCGCCTGCGCATCAAGGCGGCGGAGCTGGAATCCGAACGCCTCCAGCAGGCCGCGCTGCGCACGATTTCCGGGCTGCAGCCGGGCGCCGCGGACCGCGACGCCGCGGAGGCCAATCTGCGCCTGCTGCTGCCGGCGGACGGAGTGGACGACGTGACGGTGGCGCTGCTGGTGGATGCGGCGATGGCTGGGTAACGTGCCGACGTTGGGTTTTCGCTGCGCTCAACCCAACCTACGAGAGCATCCGTAGGGTGGGTTGAGGCGCCAGCCGCAAAACCCAACGTCAGACAGTCTCCCCCGCGAACCGCCGCTCCATCGCGCGGCGCACGCGCACGGCCTCGCTGTCGCGTTCCTCCACGTCCGTCCAGCGCACCACCGCGCCCGCCGGCACATCGCGCAACAGGCGCACGCCGTGCGCCAGACCGATGGGCAAGGCACCCTCCGCCAAGCTGCGTTCGGCGGGGATGGCCTTGCCCCACACCGTGTAGCCGCCCTCCCCGTCCAGCGTTTCGCCGGCCTTCAGCGGGCGCTTGGCGACCGAGGCCACGTCGCCGCGAAAGGCCCGCGTCTGCCCCGTGGGCTCGCCGCGCAAGGCGGCGGACAGCACGGAGATGTTCAGTTCCAGCCCGATCAGGTGGAACGGCTTGTACATGGCCGCATACCGCCCGCTCGCGTCCGTGTTCAGCCCGTACTGCCGGAAGCACGCCATGGCGTAGTCGTTGGGCGCCTTCAGCACGACGTAGACGCCCCAGCGCAGGTCGCGGAACACCGGCCGCCCGTCGCGCTCCAGCGAGGAGACGACCTCCACCATCCCGTCCCGCTCCAGCACGCCGCCCGCTTCACGGGAGCGCAGCACGTGCGGCAGGTCGTCCACGCCGCAGGGCGGGAACAGCAGCCCGTCCGACGGCACGGCGAGGTCGCAGGCGTTGGCGATGGCCGCCATCTCGATGGCCGACTTGGTGCCGTCGAGGAAGGAGTTGAACATCTGCGGGTTCATGCCGCCGCGCTTGGCTTCCTCCGCCGTGAGGCCGTAGTGGCCCCAGACGTCGTCGGGCGTGCCGGAGTGATAGAGCGGCAGGTACTTGGTGCCCTTGCCCGCCGCCGCCACCTCGAACCCGCAGGCGCGCGCCCAGTCCACCAGTTCCGACGTCAGCGCCGGCTGGTCGCCGTAGGCCATGGAGTAGACGACGCCCCGCTCCCGCGCCTCCTCGGCCAGCAGCGGACCGGCCAGCACGTCGGCTTCCACGTTGACCATGACGATGTGCTTGCCGGCCGCTATGGCGGCGCGGGCGTGGGCGATGCCGGCGGCCGGGTTGCCGGTCGCCTCGATCACCACCTCCACGTCCGGATGGGCACAAGCCGCCGCGCCCGATTCCAGGAAGGCGGTGCGGGCCACCAGCGCCTCGTCCCAGCCCACGGTGCGGCAGGCCGCCCGCGCCCGTTCGGGGTCGAGGTCGGCGATGGCGGCGACCTCCAGCCCCGGCGTGGTCGGCACCTGACTGAGGAACATGGAGCCGAACTTGCCCGCCCCGATCAGCGCGGCACGGACCGGCCGCCCGCGGGCGGCACGCTCCTGCAACAGGCGGAACAGGTTCATGCGGCCGTCCTTTCCTCGCGCTTGCGGGCGTACTGCGCCAGCGCGTCGTCGGACAGCGCCTCGATGGGGGTGAAGTCGCGGTGGGCGATCCACTCCGGCCGGGTCGGCTTGCGGATGTGGTTGGAAACGGCGCACAGCGTCAGGTAGACGATGGTCCGCCCGTACGGCGTGATGTTGCCGGCCGATCCGTGCACGAGGTTGCCGTGGAACATCAGCACGCCGCCCGGCTTGCCCGTCGGCGCCACGATGCCGCCGTCGGCCGCCAGCCGCGTCACCGTGTCGTGGTCCAGCGTCCACAGCGGGTAGGAGGTGGTGCGCGTGTCGTGCCCGGCCGGCAGGACGCCCTGCTTGTGGCTCTTCGGGATCAGCATCAGCGGGCCGTTGATGGGCATCACCTCGTCCAGGAAGACGGCGATGTTCATGGCGCGCGGCTCCGGCATGCCGTCGTCGCGCGCCCAGGTGCCGTAGTCCTGGTGCCACTGCCAGACCTCGCCGTCGAAGGCGGCCTTGGCGTTCACCTTGTACTGGTGCATGTACAGCTTCTCGCCGAACAGCTGCTCGACCGGGCCGATCAGGCGCGGATGGCGGCCCAGGATGCGGAACGCCTCGTTGTAGGTGTGCGCGGCGAAGGCGGTGCGCGGCGCGCCCGACGTCTCGCGCCACACCTCCGGCCGGTCGGACGTGTAGATCCTGCGGGCCTCGTCCCGCAGGATGCCGACCTCCTCGGCGGTGAAGCAGCCGGGCAGGAAAAGGTAGCCCTGCTCGTCGAACTCGCGCAGCTGCGCGTCCGTCAGAATCATGGTCGCTCCCTCCCTTCGGGGCTCGTGCTGGCCCTGATGCGGGAGGAAGCGTGGGGCGGGCCGCCGAATTGGTCAACCTGCCAAATTGTTAGGTCAGCCAACCGTTTTGGTGAGGGCGCTACACCGCCTCCCCCGCCGCGGCCAGCACGCGCCGGGCCTTGCGGGCGACGGCTTCGTCGATCATGCGGCCGTCGACGACGCCGACACCCTTGGCGTTCTCCGCCAGGATGCGCCGGGCCTGGGTCACCTGATCGGGCGTGGGCGTCAGTGCGTCGTTGATGGCGGCCACCTGTTTGGGGTGGATCGCCGCCTTGGCGGTGAAGCCCATGCGCACGGCGGCGCGCACCTCGGCCGCCAGCCCGTCCTCGTCGGTGATGCTGAAGAAGGGCGAGTCGATAACGGCGACGCCGGCCTGCGCCGCCGCCACGACGACGCGCGAGCGCGCCCCCAGCAGCGGTTCCCACGCCACCTCCGCACCCAGGTCGGCGGCGAGGTCGGCGGCGCCGAAGAACAGCGCCTCCAGGCGCGGCGTGGCCTGTGCGATGGCGTCTGCGTTTGCGATACCGCGCGCGCTCTCCACCAGCGCCACCAGCCGCGTGGGCTTGCCGGCGTCGGTCAACAGCCCATCGACGAGGCGCAGGACGTCGGGCGATTCCGTCTTGGGGATCACCACCACGTCCGGCCGCGCTTCCGACCGGACCAGCGCCAGCAGGTCCTCCAGCCCGAAGGCGGTGGTCGGCGCGTTGACGCGCAGCGCGCGGCCGATGCGCCCGTCCGCGGGCTTGGCCAGCCAGTCGAGCGCGGCCGTCCGCGCGCCGGCCTTGTCGGCCGGGGCGACGGCGTCCTCCAGGTCGATGATCAGCACGTCGGCCCCGGCCTCGGCCGCGCGGTCGAAGCGGTCGGCCTTGGTGGCCGGGGTGAACAGCCAGCTGCGCCGGCGCGTGGTCATGGCACCCTCCTCAGGACGGTGCGCCGCATGGGCTGGTCGAAGGTCACCTCGCCGTTTTCCGCCCGGCCGTGCGCGGCGAACTGGCGGCGCATCTCCGCCTCCACCTGCGGCAGGCGGGCGCGGCGCGCCGGGTCCACCGCCACCAGCTTGGTGATGAAGTGCTCCACGTCCGGGTGGCGGATGGTGGTCATGTAGACGGCGTCGCCCACCAGCTCCAGGCCCGGCGGCGGGGCGTGCAGCGCCTCGTACGCGGCGGCGCGCACGGCGGTCTCGTCCTCCATCGGGCGGACAGCGGCGAAGTACGGCCCCTCGGCGATCGGCTCCACCGCCACCAGCGTCCCGCCGGGTTTCAGCACGCGCGCGGCTTCCACCAGCGCGGGGGCCATGGCGTCGAGCGGCAGGTGGTGGAAGCTGTTGGAATAGAGCACGGCGTCGGCCGACGCGTCCTCCAGCGGCAACGCCTCACCGCGCCCCACCTTGTAGCTTTCGCCGCCGACCGGCGGGGCGGTCAGCGCGCGGCTCAGCTGCCCCTCGCTGATCTCGACGCCGACGGCGCGCGCCCCCTGCTGCGCGAAGTGGCGCACCAAGCTGCCGTCGCCGCAGCCGACGTCCACCACCAGCTTGCCCTCCGGCGCCAGCACCTCGGCCAGCGCCTCCTTCAGCCCCATGCGCCGCATCAGACGGCCTCCAGCTCAGCCGACATGGCGATCTGCCCGGTGTGGTCCAGCGCCCACAGCTCGGCCCCGCCCAGGCGGGCCTTGCCGCACAGCGTGAAGGGGTGCACGTCGAACAGCGGCCGGCGGGCGCGGAAGTGGAAGCCGGTCACCCGCGCGCCGGGGTGGTTGCGCAGGAACAGGTCGACCAGCAGCGTCGCCGTCAGCGGCCCGTGCACGATCAGGCCCGGATAGCCCTCCACCTCCTCGCAGTACTTGCGGTCGTAATGGATGCGGTGGCCGTTGAAGGTAAGGGCCGAGAAGCGGAACAGCAGCACCGGATCGGGCACCATCGGGCGGTTCCAGTCCGGCACCGGCGGCGGTTCGGCCGCCTGCGGCGGGGCGGCCTCGCCGGGCTTCGGCGCCTCGCGGTAGACGATGTCGTGCACCTCGCGCACGGCGGTGCCGGCGCCGGTCATGATCTCGTGCACCACCTTGACGAACACCATGTCGCCGGAGCGGCCGGCCTTGTGCTCCACCCCCTGGATGGTGGAGCGGCGGCGCAGCGCGTCACCCAGGCGGATGGGGTGCAGGAACTTCAGGTCGCCGCCCGCCCACATGCGGCGCGGCAGCGGCACCGGCGGCAGGAAGCCGCCGCGGTGCGGGTGCCCGTCCTCCGCGATCTCGCGCTGCGCCGCCTTGGGCAGGAAGTACAGCCAGTGGCCGAGCGGCGGCAGCTCGCCCGACCGCCAGGGCGGGTCGGTGTGGTCCAGCGTGGCGGCGAGGCCGTCGAGCGGGGCCGGGACCGCCACGTCCAGACGCTCCTCCTCACGGCCGATCCAGTCCTTGAGCGTGTCGAAGGTCATGCGGCGAACTCCCTGCGCAAAGCGTCCCCGTGTTGATTGAGCGCCGGCACCGGCCGGGGATGGAACTCCTCGCCCCGCCAGATCACCGGCGGCGCCACGCCGGCCACCGGGCCGGTCGGCGTGTCCACCTCCATGCGGCGCAGCTGCTGGTGGCGCGACAGGTCGGCCACGCTGTTCAGCGCGCCGAAGGCGATCTTGGCGCTCTTCAGCCGCTCCACCACCTGCTCGCGCGTGAAGGTTCGGAACACCGCGTCCAGCGCGGCGTCGAGTTCCGGCCGGTTGGCGACGCGCAGTGTGTTGGTGACGAAGCGCGGATCGTCCGCAATCTCCGGCCGCTCCAGCACGTCGGCGCAGAAAATCTTCCACTCCCGCTCGTTCTGGATGGAGAAGACCACCTCCTTGCCGTCGCCCATGGCGTATGCACCGTAGGGGGCGATGGACGGGTGGTTGAGGCCGACGCGCTGCGGCGCCTGCCCGCCGTAGTCCTGGTGCAGCAGCGGCACCGTCATCCAGTCGGCGGTGGAGTCGAACAGCGACACGGCGAACCCCTTGCCCTTGCCCGTCCTCTCCCGCTCGAACAGCGCCTGGAGGACCGCCGAGTGGGCGTACATGCCGCAGGAAATGTCGACCACCGACACGCCCACCCGCCCCGGCCGCTCCGGCGCCCCGGTGATGGAGGCCAGCCCCGTCTCGCTCTGGATCAGCAGGTCGTAGGCCTTCATGTCGCGGTACGGCCCCGTCTCGCCATAGCCGCTGATGTCGCAGGTGATCAGGCGCGGGTTCTTCTCGCGCAGGGACGCGGTGCCGAAGCCCGCGCGTTCCGCCGCACCGGGGATGAGGTTCTGCACGAACACGTCCGCCCTGGCGATCATGCGGTGCAGGATGGCCGCGTCGTCCGGGTTCTTGAGGTCGAGCGCGATCGACTCCTTGCCGCGGTTGAGCCACACGAAGTAGGCGCTTTCGCCGTGCGCCACGTGGTCGTAGGCGCGCGCGAAGTCGCCCTCCGGCCGTTCCACCTTGATGACGCGGGCGCCGGCATCGGCCAGGCGCGAGGTGCAGTAGGGAGCGGCGACCGCCTGCTCCACCGCCACGACGAGGATTCCGTCCAATGCACCCATGGCTCAGCCCCCGTAGGTTAGGTTGAGCCGCAGGCGAAAACCCAACGTTCCTGCGGTGGCGAGAGCGTTGGGTTTTCGCTGGTGCTCAACCCAACCTACGAACGTTCCCATAGCTGAGACCTCAAAACGACTTCGGCATGCCCAGCACGTGCGTGCCCACGTGCGACAGGATCAGGTTGGTGGAAATCGGCGCGATCTGGTAGAGGCGCGTTTCGCGGAACTTGCGCTCCACGTCGTATTCCTCGGCGAAGCCGAAGCCGCCGTGCGTCTGCAGGCAGGTGTCGGCGGCGTGCCACGACGCCTCGGACGCCACCAGCTTGGCCATGTTGGCCTCGGTGCCGCAGGGGCGGCCGGCGTCGAACAGGGTGGCCGCCTTGCGCACCATCAGCGCCGCCGCTTCCGTCTCCACATAATTGCGCGCGATGGGGAACTGGATGCCCTGGTTGGCGCCGATGGGCCGGCCGAACACCGCGCGCTCCTTGGCGTAAGCCGACGCGCGGTCGATGAAGAAGCGGGCGTCGCCGATGCATTCCGACGCGATCAGGATGCGCTCCGCGTTCATGCCGTCGAGGATGTAGCGGAAGCCCTTGCCCTCCTCGCCGATCAGGTTCTCCGCCGGGACCTCCAGGTTGTCGAAGAACAGCTCGGTGGTGGCGTGGTTGATCATGGTGCGGATCGGGCGGATGGTCAGGCCGTTGCCCACCGCCGTGCGCAGGTCGACCAGCAACACGCTCATGCCCTCGGTCGGCTTGGCCGCCTCGTCGCGCAGGGTGGTGCGGGCCAGCAGGACCATCAGGTCGGAATGCTCGGCCCGGCTGATCCACACCTTCTGGCCGTTGACGACGTACTTGTCCCCCTCGCGCCTGGCAAACGTGCGGATGCGCGTGGTGTCGGTGCCGCTGGTCGGCTCCGTTACGCCGAACGCCTGCAGGCGCAGCGTGCCCTCGGCGATGCCGGGCAGGTAGGCCTGCTTCTGGGCATCGCTGCCGTGCCGCAGGATGGTGCCCATCGTGTACATCTGCGCGTGGCAGGCGCCGCCGTTGCAGCCCGACCGGTGGATCTCCTCCAGGATCGCCGTCGCAGCCCCAAGCCCCAGGCCCGAGCCGCCGAATTCCTCCGGGATCAGCACCGACAGGAAGCCGGCCTCCGTCAGTGCGCGCACGAACTCCGTGGGGTAGGCGCGCTCGGCGTCCAGCTTGCGCCAGTACTCGCCCGGGAAGCGGGCGCACAGCTTGCGCACGGACTCGCGGATCTCGGGAAACGTCTCGTCATAGCTCTCGGCGGTGGGCACGGCCCCCTCCCCTGTGTTTCCGGCTTTGCAGGAAGGTATGGATCGATTATGGTATGCGTCAACGACATAATTGCGATAGCCGTTATCGCAGATTGATATGGGCGGAGAAACAGACCGGCATGGACATCCGGCACCTCGGCAATTTCCTGCATGTGGCGGAGTTGCAAAGCCTTTCGCGCGCCGCCTCGGTGTTGCGGGTGGCGCAGCCGGCGCTGTCGCGGCAGATCAAGGCGCTGGAAGAGGATCTCGGGGTTCAGCTGTTGAACCGGCACGGCTGGGGCGTCACCCCGACGCCGGCCGGGCGGGTGATGATGGAGCACGCCCGGCGCGTGCTGAAGGAGGTTGGGGCGGCGCGCGACGCCGTGCAGGCCTATCAGTCCGAACCGTCGGGCAGCGTCACTTTCGGCACGCCGACCTCGCTGGGGCTGGTGCTGCTGCCGGGCTTGGCGGTGCGCTTCCGGCGCCTTGTGCCCAGGGTGCGGCTGCATCTGGTGGAGGGGTTCAGCGCGTCCATCCACGAATGGGTGCTGTCGGGCCGCCTCGACCTCGCCGTGCTGTACGAGACCAAGACCATGGGCAGCCTGACGCTGTCGCCGCTGTTGGAAGAATCGATGATGCTCGTCGGCCCGTCCGGCCGCTTCGCCGACGGCGCCGCGCTGGACCTCGCCGAGGTCGCCAGCCTGGACCTGCTGCTGCCCGCGCGCCCGCACCGGCTGCGCCTGCTGGTCGACCAGGCCTTCGCCGGGCGCGACCTGCACTGCGACCCGGTCATCGAGGTGGACGCGCTGCCGGCGCTCATCGAACTGGTGCGCATGGGCGAGGGGTGCACGCTGCTGCCCTTCTCCTGCGTGCACGCGCTGGTGCAGTCGGGCGCGCTCAGCGCCGCCGGCGTGACGCCGACCATACACCGCTCGCTGGTGCTGGCCCGCCCGCCGGACCGCATGCCGACACCGGCGACGGAAGCCCTGGAACGCGAGGTGCTCGCCTTCGTCCAGGCCCAGGCGGAGGCGCTCCGCTGGAGCATCCGCTACGACGTCCTCGACCCACAGACCGCCACCGAAGAAGCGGCCGCGGGGACGCCCTGACCACCAAACAACCAAATACAGGAGGAAACGATGCGTCGACTTTTGGCCCTGGGACTCGGTGCCGCCCTGCTGATCGCCGCCGGCCCCGCGCTGGCGCAGAACCAGATCGTCATCAAGTTCAGCCACGTCGTCACACCCGAGACGCCCAAGGGCAAGGGTGCGGACAAGTTCAAGGAACTGGCCGAGAAATACACCGACGGCCGGGTGAAGGTTGAGGTCTACCCCAACAGCCAGCTCTACAAGGACAAGGAGGAGCTGGAGGCGCTGCAGCTGGGTGCGGTGCAGATGCTGGCCCCGTCGCTGGCCAAATTCGGCCCCCTGGGCGTGCGCGAGTTCGAGGTGTTCGACCTGCCCTACATCTTCCCCGACAAGAAGGTTCTGCAGGCGGTCGAGCAGGGCCCGGTCGGCAAGAAGCTGTTCGAGAAGCTGGAGACCAAGGGCATCGTCGGCCTCGCTTACTGGGACAACGGCTTCAAGGTGATGACGTCGAACAAGCCGCTGCGCAAGCCGGACGACTACAAGGGCCAGAAGCTGCGCATCCAGTCGTCCAAGGTGCTGGAGGCGCAGATGCGCGCCCTTGGCGCCCTGCCGCAGGTCATGGCCTTCTCGGAGGTCTATCAGGCGATGCAGACCGGCGTGGTGGACGGCGGCGAGAACACGCCGTCCAACGTCTTCACCCAGAAGATGCACGAGGTGCAGAAATACCTGATCGCCACCGACCACGGCTACATCGGCTACGCGGTCATCACCAACAAGAAGTTCTGGGACAGCCTGCCGCAGGACATCCGCGCACAGCTTGACAAGGCGATGAAGGAGGCGACCGACCACGCCAACGCCATCGCCCAGAAGGAAAACGACGACGCCATGGCCGCCATCAAGGCGTCCGGCAAGACCGAGATCATCACCCTGACGCCCGAGGAGAAGAAGGCCATGCGCACCGCGCTGCTGACCGTCCACAAGGAGATGGAAAGCCGCGTCGGCAAGGAGCTGATGGACGCGATCTACAAGGAAAGCAGTGCCGCGGGGTATTGACCCGCATCGTTCGTCCGTAGGTTGGGTTGAGCGCAGCGAAAACCCAACATCCACCGCACCGCGAACACGTTGGGTTTTCGCCTGCGGCTCAACCCAACCTACGCGTCATCGCCGAAGAAATGACTCAACCAACGACCGGAGCCTCATGCCCTCCCTCCTCTCCGACCTCCGCGTGGTCGAGGTCTCCGCCTTCGTGGCAGCCCCGCTGGGCGGCATGACGCTGGCCCAACTCGGCGCCGACGTCATCCGCATCGACCCCATCGGCGGCAACATCGACTACCGCCGCTGGCCGCTCAGCGACGCGACCGGGACCAGCCTGTACTGGACCAGCCTGAACAAGGCCAAGCGGTCGGTGGCGTTGGCGCTCGACACGCCGCAGGGCAAGGAGATCGCCGCGGCGCTGATCACCGCCCCCGGCCCCGGCGGCGGCGTGCTGCTGACCAACCTGCCGGCCAGCGGCTGGATGACGTACGAGGCGCTGTCGGCGAAGCGCGACGACCTGATCATGCTGCGCCTGACCGGCAACCCGGACGGCTCGACGGCGGTGGACTACACGGTCAACTGCGCCAGTGGCTTCCCCGGCGTCACTGGGCGCGGGGGCGAGCCGGTCAACCACGTGCTGCCGGCCTGGGACGTGGCCGCCGGCCTTTACCTCGCCACCGGCCTGATGGCGGCGGAGCGGCAGCGGATGCGCACGGGGCGGGGGCAGGAGGTCACGCTGTCGCTGGCCGACGTCATGCTGGCGACCGTCGGCAACCTGGGCTATCTGGCCGAGGTGCAGGTGAACGGGTCACAGCGCCAGCCGATCGGCAACGACCTGTACGGCGCCTACGGCCGCGACTTCCCCACCCGCGATGGGCGCCGGGCCATGGTGGTCGCCATCTCCAACCGGCAGTGGCGGGCGCTCGGCAAGGCCACCGGCTTGGCCGACAAGCTCGCCATGATCGGGCCGCTGATGGACGTGGACCTGGACGACGAGGGCGGCCGGTTCAAGGCGCGCGACGCCATCAACGCCGTGCTCGCCCCGTGGTTCGCCGCCCGCACGCTGGACGAGGTGCGGGCCGCGCTGGACGGCACCGGCGTGCTGTGGGGGCCATACCAGGATTTCGCCCAGCTGGTGGCGGAGGACCCGCGCTGTTCCACCGCCAACCCGCTGTTCCAGCGGATCGAACAGCCGGGCGTCGGCCCGGTGATGGTGCCCGGCTCCCCCCTCGCCTTCGGCGCCGCACCCCGCGAAGCCTACCGCCCGGCCCCGCGCCTGGGCGAGCACACGGACGCCGTCCTGGCCGACGTGCTGGGCCTGTCCTCGGCCGAGATCGGCCGCCTGCATGACGCCGGCACCGTCGCCGGCCCAAAGGAAGCCTGATCATGGAGAGCCTGATCCCCGCCTGCCGCACCGCCCTCGCCGCGGCCGAAGCCCTCGCCGCCGCCGGCCGTGCGGGCGTGTCCGCCCTGGTCGCCCCCGGCGGGCGCGCCGATCCGGCGGCGCTGGAGGCGCACCAGCACGCCGTGCACGGCCTCGCATGGCAGGCGACCTATGTGGAGGCGCTGCGCCAGACGCTGGGCTGGGCCGAGCGGCTGGACGCCACCGGCCGCCTGGGCGACGCGGAGCGCGCCATCCTGCGCCTGGGCTTTGCCGAGTACCTGGGCCAGCTGGCCGGCGGCATCGCCATGAGCCAGTCTGAGTTCGCCCGCCCGTCCGACCTGGGCATCGATGCCGAGACGGTGGCGCGCTTCGTCGCCGACTCCGGCCTTGCCCGCCTCGCCGAGCCGGAGGGGCTGAACGCCGCCCGCGCCGCGTTGGGCCATGCCGTCGCCGACGGGCATTACGGCGCCTCGGCGCTGGACGACGAAACGCTGGAGATGATGCGCGACACCTTCGTGCGCTTCGCCGACGCCGAGGTGGCGCCGCTCGCCCAGGGCATCCACGACCGGGACGAGCTGATCCCGCTCAGCCTCATCGACAAGATGGCGGAACTCGGCGTCTTCGGCCTGACGGTGCCGGAGGAGCACGGCGGCCTCGGCCTCGGCAAGATCGCCATGTGCCTGGTGTCGGAGGTGTTGAGCCGCAGCTACATCGGCGTCGGCTCGCTCGGCACGCGCTCGGAGATCGCTGGGGAACTCATCCGCTCCGCCGGCACGCCGGAGCAGAAGGCGCGCTGGCTGCCGCGCATCGCGTCCGGCGAGATCCTGCCGACAGCCGTGTTCACCGAGCCCAACACCGGCTCCGACCTCGGGTCCTTGCGCACCCGCGCGGTGCGCGACGGCGACGTCTACCGCGTGTTCGGCGCCAAGACCTGGATCACGCACGGTGCCCGGTCCGACCTGATGACGCTGTTGGTGCGCACCGACCCGGCCACCGACGGCTACAAGGGCCTGTCCATGCTGCTGGCCGAGAAGCCACGCGGCACGGAGGACACCCCCTTCCCGGCCGAGGGCATGAGCGGCACGGAGATCCGCGTGCTGGGATACCGCGGCATGAAGGAGTACGAGATCGGCTTCGACGGCTTCACCGTGCCCGCCGACGCGCTGCTGGGCGGCGTCGAGGGCCAGGGCTTCAAGCAGCTGATGGAGACGTTCGAGAGTGCGCGCATCCAGACGGCGGCCCGCGCGCTGGGCGTCGCGCAGAATGCGCTGGAGCTGGGGGCGGCGTATGCCCAGCAGCGCCAGCAGTTCGGCAAGGCGTTGATCGCGTTCCCGCGCGTGCACGGCAAGCTGGCGATGATGGCGGCCGAGACGATGATGGCGCGTCAGCTGTCCTACTTCGCCGCGCGCGAGAAGGACAGCGGCCGGCGCTGCGACATCGAGGCGGGCATGGCCAAGCTGCTGGCCGCCCGCGTGGCCTGGAGCAACGCCGACTGTGCCCTGCAGATCCACGGCGGCAACGGCTACGCGCTGGAATACCCGATCAGCCGCGTGCTGTGCGACGCGCGCATCCTGTCCATCTTCGAAGGGGCGGCGGAGATCCAGGCCCAGGTGATCGCGCGCGGGCTCCTGGGGGGAAGGAATTGACGGGAGGGGCGGCGTAGGTTGGGTTGAGCGCCAGCGAAAACCCAACATCGCTGGCACCACGAGCATGTTGGGTTTTCGGCTACGCCTCAACCCAACCTACGCTCCCTTTCCCGAAAATCACCGCACCACGGCCTTCCGGCGCTCCATCAGGCGCCAGATGAACGGTGTGAAGATCAGCTGCATGGCCATCTCCATCTTGCCGCCCGGCACCACGATGGTGTTCGCGCGCGACATGAAGCTGTCGTGGATCATGCTGAGCAGGTAGGGGAAGTCGATCCCCCGCGGGTTGGCGAAGCGGATCACCACGAAGCTTTCGTCGGCCGTGGGGATCGTGCGGGCGATGAAGGGGTTGGAGGTGTCCACCGTCGGCACGCGCTGGAAGTTCACGTGCGTGCGGGTGAACTGCGGGCAGATGTAGTGCACGTAATCGTGCATGCGCCGCAGGATGGTGTCGGTCACCGCCTCCGTCGAATAGCCGCGGGTGGCCTTGTCGCGGTGGATCTTCTGGATCCACTCCAGGTTCACCACCGGCACCACGCCGATCAGCAGGTCCGGATAGCGCGACACGTCCACCGTGTCCGTCGCGATGGCGCCGTGCAGCCCTTCATAGAACAGCATGTCGCTGGGCGGCAGGTCCTCCCACGCAGTGAAGGTGCCGGGCGGCTGGGCGTAGGGGGCGGCCTCCGCCTCGTCGTGCAGGTACTTGCGGCGCCGGCCGGTGCCGGTCTCGCCGTAGCTGCGGAACAGGTCCTGCAGCTCCTCGAACAGGTTGGCCTCGGGGCCGAAGTGGCTGAAGGTCTGGTCGCCGGCCTCCACCCGCTGGGCCATCATCTGCTTCATCTGGGCGCGGTCGTAGCGGTGGAAGCTGTCGCCCTCGATGATCGCGGCCTCGACCTGCTCGCGGCGGAAGATCTCCTGGAAGGTGCGGGTGACCGAGGTGGTGCCGGCCCCGGACGACCCGGTGATGGCGACGATGGGATGCTTTTCCGACATGGGGCACCTTGCCTTCAAAGGGCCGCGCGGAACAGGCCGCGGGCGTTGAACAGGGGGGTATCGGCCTTGGGGATGGCGCTGTCGCGGTGGTAGGCCTCGATCCGCTCCACCTCCTCGCGCGATCCGAAGATCAGCGGGATGCGCTGGTGCAGGTCGGTGGGCGTCACCTCCAGGATGCGCTCCGTGCCGGTGGAGGCGGCGGCGCCGGCCTGTTCCATGATGAGCGCGATGGGGTTGGCCTCGTACATCAGGCGCAGTCGGCCCGGCCGCAGCGGCTTCTTGGTGTCGCGCGGGTACATGAAGACGCCGCCGCGCATCAGGATGCGGTGCGCCTCCGCCACCATCGAGGCGATCCAGCGCATGTTGAAGTCCTTGCCGCGCGGCCCTTCCGTGCCCGCCATGCACTCCTCGACGTAGCGCTTGACCGGCGGCTCCCAGAAGCGGCTGTTGGAGGCGTTGACGGCGAACTCCTGCGTCTGCGCCGGCACCGTGATGTTCGGGTGCGTCAGCACGAAGTCGCCGATCAGCGGGTGCAGCGTGAAGCCCGCCACCCCGTTGCCCACCGTCAGCACCAGCATGGTGGACGGGCCGTAGATGGCGTAGCCGGCGGCCACCTGCCGGGTGCCGGGCTGGAGGAAGTCCTCCACCACCGCCTCCTTCCCCGGCCGCGGCATGCGCAGGACGGAGAAGATGCTGCCCACCGCCACGTTGACGTCGATGTTGGAGGAGCCGTCGAGCGGGTCGTACAGCAGCAGGAACTCGCCGCGCGGGTATTCGGGCGGCACCGGGACCGGCTCGTCCTGCTCCTCCGACGCCACGGCGCAGACGTGGCCGCCGAATTCGGTGGAGCGGCGGAAGGTCTCGTCGCTCATGACATCGAGCTTGGCCTGCTCCTCGCCCTGGACGTTCACGCCCTCGGCCTTGCCGAGCACGTTGGCGAGCGCCCCTTGCGCCACCAGTTTGGAGATGAGCTTGCACGCGCGCGAGGCGTCGAGGATCAGCGCCACGAGGTCGGTGCCGATGTCCGGGTTCTTGCGGCTTTCGGCGAGGAGGTACTGGGCGAGAGTGGTGTTGTCCCTGAACGGCATCGGGTCCTTCCCTTCTGGGCCACGCCACGGTCCGGCGTCGGGCCCACCGTGCTGTGACGGTGAAGGTATAGGACTGGGTCGCCCGCCGGAACGTCCCTCCGGGCAGTATGGCATTCTCTCCTGAGCGGGGGAAAACCCACCCGTTCGGGCAGGCTGCCCGTCCGGGCGGGTTCCGGCCCCGCCCGAACGCCGCGTGCGCTACCCGCCCGCCCGCTCCTCCTCCATCCGGCGCAGGCGGAAGCGCTGGATCTTGCCGGTCTCGGTCTTGGGCAGGGCGTCCACGAACTCCACCTGCCGCGGGTACTTGTAGGGGGCGATGTGCGCCTTCACGAAGGCCTGCAGCTCGGCGACCGTGTCGGGCGTGGCGTCGCGCGGGTCGTGCAGGACGACGAAGGCCTTCACCACGTGCCCGCGCTCGGGACACGGGCTGGCGACGACGGCGCATTCCTGTACCTTCGGGTGTTCCAGCAACGCCCCTTCCACCTCCGGGCCGGAGATGTTGTAGCCGGCGGAGATGATCATGTCGTCGCCGCGCGCCACGTACCAGAAGTACCCGTCCGCGTCCCGGCGGAAGACGTCGCCGGTGTAGTTCCAGCCATCCCGCACATAGGCCGCCTGCCGCTCCGGCGCGTCCAGGTAGCGGCAGCCGGTGGGGCCGCGCACGGCAAGGTGCCCCTCCTCGCCCGGCGGGCACGGGTTGCCGTCGCCGTCCATGACGGCGGCCTCGTAGCCGTCCAGTACCTGTCCCGTCGAGCCGGGGCGGTCGTCGTCGTCGCGGCGGGAAATGAAGATGTGCAGCATCTCCGTGGCGCCGATGCCGTCGACGATGCGCAGGCCGGTGGCGTCGCGCCACGCCTCCCAGGTCGCATGCGGCAGGTGCTCCCCGGCCGAGACGCAGACGCGCAGCGACGACAGGTCGTGCTGCTTCACCAAATCCAGCATGGCGCGGTAGGCCGTCGGGGCCGTGTACAGCCCGGTGGCGCGATGCCGGGCGATCGCCTCCAGCAGCGCCTGCGGCGACGGCTTCTCCACCAGCACGCTGGAGGCGCCATAGCGCATGGGGAACAGCACCAGCGCCCCCAACCCGAAGGTGAAGGCGAGCGGCGGCGAGCCGCAGAACACGTCGTCAGGGCGCACCTTCACGATCTGCCTGGGAAACAGGTCGCAGATCGCCAGCAGGTCGCGGTGGAAATGCACCGTGCCCTTGGCCTGCCCCGTGGTGCCGGAGGTGAAGGCGATCAGCGCCGGCGCGTCGCGCCCGGCCATGACGTTGGCGAAGGCCGCCCGCTTGCCCGCCATCGCCGTGTCCAGTTCCGCCCCGCCGTCGCCCAGCGGGGAGAACAGCGCCACCCGCGCCAGCGTCGGCGCGCTGACGCGCGTCTGCTCCAGCTCCTCCGCCAGCCGGTGGTCGCACAGCGCGTGCGTGATGCGCGCCTTGTTGACGATGTAGGTCAGCTCCCGCGCCCGCAGCAGCGGCATGGTGGCGACGCACACGCCGCCGGCCTTCAGCACGGCGAACCACGCGGCGACCATCATCGGGTTGTTGGGGCCGCGCAGCAGCACACGGTTGCCGGGCTTCAGCCCCATGTCCTCCACCAGCACCCGCGCGATGCGGTCGGCGCGGTCCTTGAGGTCGGCGTAGGTCCACACCGCGCCGCCGAAGTGCAGCACCGGCCGCTCCGCGTGCCCCGACGCCGCCATGTCGTCCAGCAGCGCCACGGCGGCGTTGAGATCCTCCGGATAGTCGGACAGCGGCGGCCGGGTGGTGTCGATCGCCGGCCACAGGTCGGGCGGCGGCAGGTTGTCGGTCACGAAGGTGTCGGCGACGGATACCGGAACGGGACCATCCTGGGGCATGGCGGCACCTCCTTCTCAGCGTTCACCCGTAGGTTGGGTTGAGCGCCAGCGAAAACCCAACGTTCCCGGCACCGCGAACACGTTGGGTTTTCGCCTGCGGCTCAACCCAACCTACGGGATCATCACGTGAACCGCGGGCGGTAGTTCTGGATCGAGCAGTACTGCTTGGGCAGCGGCAGCGGGTAGCCGGCCTCGGCCGCCGCGTGGCGCGTCCAGTAGGGGTCGTACAGGTGGGCGCGGGCCAGCACGCACAGGTCGGCACGGCCAGCCGCGACGATGGTGTCCACGTCGGTGTAGGATTGGATGTTGCCCACCGTCATGGTCGGGATGTCGGCCTCCAGCCGCACGCGGTCGGAAAACGGCGTCTGGAACAGGCGGCCGTAGACGGGCTGCTGCTCCGCCACCACCTGCCCGGCCGACACGTCGACGATGTCGCAGCCAAGATTCTTCAGCCGCCGCGCCATCTCCACCGCGTCGGTCGCGGTGAAGCCGTCCGGCACCCAGTCGGTGGCGGAGATGCGCACCGACACCGGCTTGTGCTGCGGCCACACGGCGCGCACCGCGCGGAACACCTCCAGCGGGTAGCGCATGCGGTTCTCCAGGCTGCCGCCGTACGCGTCCGTGCGCCGGTTGGTCAGCGGGGAGAGGAAGGTGGACAGCAGGTAGCCGTGCGCGAAGTGCACCTCGATCAGGTCGAAGCCCGCCTCCTCCGCCATGTGGGTGGCGCGGACGAAGTCGTCGCGCACCCGGTCCATGTCGGCGCGGGTCATCGCGCGCGGCACCTGGTTGACCTCGGTGTAGGGGACGGGCGACGGGCCGATCAGCTCCCAGTTGCCATCCTCCAGCGGCTGGTCGATCCCCTCCCAGATCAGCTTTGTGGAGCCCTTGCGGCCGGCGTGCGCGATCTGCAGCCCGACCTTGGCGTCCGTGTAGCGGTGGACGAAGTTCGTCAGCCGCCGCCACGCGCCAACGTGCTCCGGCTTGTACATGCCCGCACAGCCGGGGGTGATGCGCCCCTCGCGGCTGACGTCGGTCATCTCGGTGATGACGAGGCCGGCGCCGCCCACCGCGCGGCTGCCCAGGTGGACGAGGTGCCAGTCGTCGATGGTGCCGTCCTCGGCCGAGTACATGCACATGGGCGAGACGACGACGCGGTTGTTCACCACCATGTCGCGCAGCCGGAACGGCGTGAACATCGGCGGCGCCGGCCGGTGCGCGATCTTCACGCGCGCCTGCTCCTCCGCCCGGTCGGCGACCCAGTCGTCGACGCGCCGCGCGAATTCCGGATCGCGCAGACGCAGGTTCTCGTGCGTGATGCGCAGGCTGCGCGTCAGCATGGAGTAGGCGAACTGCAGCGGCTCCAGCTTGCCGTAATAGCGTTCGACGTCCTCGAACCACTCCATGCTGACCTGGGCCGCGCGCTGCAAACTGTCCACCACCGGGCGGCGGTCGCGCTCGAACGTCTCCAGCGCGTCCGCCACCGTCGGCTCCTCGGCGAAGGCCTTGGCCAGCGCGATGCCGTCCTCCATCGCCAGCTTGGTGCCGGAGCCGATGGAGAAGTGCGCGGTGTGCAGCGCGTCGCCCAGCAGCACGATGTTGCCGTGGTGCCAGCGCCCGTTCTTCACGCGCGGGAAGGTGCGCCAGATCGACTTGTTGGAGATCAGCCGGTGCCCGGCCAGCGGTTCGGCGAACAGCCGCTCGCAGTAGGCCACGCTGTCGGCCTCGCTCGCGCGGTCCAGCGCGGCGCGCGCCCACGTCTCCTCCGTGCACTCGACGATGAAGGTCGAGCGCCCTTCGGCGAACTGGTAGCAGTGCGCGCGGAACAGCCCGTCGCCGTTCTCCTGGAAATAGAAGGTGAAGGTCTCGAACGGCTTGTCGGTGCCCAGCCAGATGAACTTGTTGCGGCGCCAGTCGATGTCGACCTGGAATTCGTCGCGGTAGCGGTCGCGCACCACGCTGTTCACGCCGTCGCCGGCCACGATCAGGTCCCAGCTGGCGAACTGGCCGACGTCCGACACCTCCGTCTCGAAATCCACCTCCACGCCCAGGGCGCGGGCGCGGTCGGTAAGGATCTGCAGCAGGCGGATGCGCGCCAGCCCGGCGAAGCCGTGGCCCTTGGAGCGGATCACCTCACCCCTGTAATGGATGTCGATGTCGTCCCAGTGCGCGAAGCTCTCGATGATCCGGTCATAGCTTTCGCGGTCGGCCTCGGCGAACACCTCCATGGTGGCGTCGGAGAAGACCACGCCGAAGCCCCAGGTAACGTCGGCCGGGTTGCGCTCGAACACGCGGATCAGCGCGTCGGGGAAGCGTTTCCTCATCAGGATGGCGAAGTACAGCGACGCGGGGCCGCCGCCGATGCAGGCGATCTTCACGGCATCACCTCCCCTCCGGCGACGGCGATGGCCTGACCGGTCATGGATTGCGAGGACGGCAGGCACAGCCACGCCACCGCCTCGGCGACTTCGCCGGGCATCACGAGCCGCCCCTGCGGGTTGTGCGCGGCCAGCGCGCCGCGCGCCTCCTCCGCACTGCGGCCGGTTTTGGCGGTGATGGTCCGAACGGACTCGGCAACGAGGTCGGTGTCGGTGAATCCCGGGCACACCGCGTTTACCGTCACCCCCGTGCGCGCCGTTTCCAGCGCCAGCGCGCGCGTCATGCCGACCAGCCCGTGCTTGGCCGCGCAATAGGCGGCGACGTAGGGGTAGCCGGTCATCCCGGCCGTGGAGGCCACCGACACCACGCGCCCGAACCCGGCCTCCAGCATGTCGGCCAGGGCGGCGCGCGTGCACAGGTAGGCGCCGGTCAGGTTCACCGCCAGCATCTCCCCCCACATCTCCGGCCCGGTCTTCAGGAACGGCGCGCTGCGCGCCGCACCGGCGTTGTTGACCAGCACCGTGACGGGACCCAGCCCGGCGCGCGCCTGGGCGAAGGCGCGGTTCACCCGCCCCTCGTCCGTCACGTCGCAGGGCACTGCCTGCGCCTCCGCCCCAAGCTCCGCCCGCAGGGTCTCGACGGCGGCGGCCAGCGGCTCCTCCCGCCGGCCCATCACCGTCACCGCGGCGCCCAGCCCGGCCAGCGCCCGCGCCACGGCCAGACCGATGCCCGTGCCACCGCCGGTCACCACGGCATGACGTCCCTGCAACGGCCGCATGGCGCCCTCATGTTTGAAATTGCAAATATCCTTGGCACCAACGGAAATGCCCGTCAAGCTTCCCTTCGGATAGGCCATTCGTCCAGGCTATACGCCATTTCAGCGATGGCTCGCCCGGACGGCGGTTGCGGCCGCTTTGCCGTGGACGGGCCGATTTGTTTGAGATATCACATATCTGGAAGCGGGCCCAAACACGACCATCAGAAAGGCGCCCCCATGCAGTTCCTGAACCCACCCGACTGGCCGCGCCCCAAGGGCTACAGCAACGGCGTATCCGCTCGCGGCCGCATGGTCTTCACCGCCGGCGTCATCGGCTGGGACGAGCGGGAGGAGATCGGCAGCGACCGCCTCGCCGATCAGGTGCGCCAGGCGCTGGCCAACGTCGTCGCCGTCCTGCGCGCCGGCGACGCGGCGCCGGAGCACGTCGTCCGCATGACGTGGTACGTGACCGACGTGGAGGAATACCGCGCCTCGCTGAAGGAGATCGGCGCCGCCTACCGCGCCGTGATGGGCGCGCACTACCCGGCCATGGCCGTCGTGCAGGTGGTGCGCCTCGTGGAGCCGCGCGCGAAGGTGGAGATCGAGGCCACCGCTGTGGTGCCGGATTGATGGATGCCGGAATGAGCGACGCCGCCGCCATGGACGATCTTGCCCCCCTGCCCGCCACCGACTACGAGACGGACGCCGAACGCTTCAAGCCGGAGCTGCGGCTGTGGCTGCGTCTGCTGACCTGCGCCAACCTCATCGAGAACGAGGTGCGCGCCCGCCTGCGCGAGACGCTGGAAGTGACGCTGCCGCAGTTCGACCTGATGGCCGCCCTGGAACGCGCCCCCGCCGGCCTGACCATGGGGGAGCTGTCGAAGCGCCTGATGGTGTCCAACGGCAACGTCACCGGCATCACCGAACGCCTGATGGCGGAGGGGCTGGTGGCGCGCGAGCCGTCGCCCACCGACCGCCGGGCGACGCTGGTCCGCCTCACGCCCGCCGGGCGCCGCGCCTTCCTCGCCATGGCCCAGGTGCACGAGGGGTGGATCGGCGACCTGCTGTCCGGCCTTTCCCACGAGGAGGCCGGACAGCTGATGGACCTGCTGGGCAAGGTGAAGCAGTCCGCCCGGAACAGCATCGCGAGAAGGGAGAAGCCATGAGCCCCCAGCCCCCGAGTGATCTCAGCACCTATCAGGCCCGGCACTTCCTCTGGTCCGTCGACGGCAAGGTTGCGACCGTCACCCTGAACCGGCCGGAGAAGAAGAACCCGCTGACCTTCGAATCCTACGCCGAGCTGCGCGACACCTTCCGCGCCCTCTATCACGACGAAACCATCAAGACCGTGGTGATCACCGGGGCCGGCGGCAACTTCTGCTCCGGCGGCGACGTGTTCGAGATCATCGAGCCGCTGACGACGATGGCCATGCCGGAACTGCTGAAGTTCACCCGCATGACCGGCGATCTGGTAAAGGCCATGCGCGCCTGCCCGCAGCCGATCGTCGCCGCCATCGACGGCGTGTGCGCCGGGGCCGGCGCCATGATCGCGCTGGGCTCCGACCTGCGCTACGGCACGGCGGCCAGCAAGGTGGCCTTCCTGTTCACCCGCGTCGGGCTGGCCGGCTGCGACATGGGGGCCTGCGCCCTGCTGCCGCGCGTCATTGGCCAGGGCCGCGCGGCGGAGTTGCTGTACACCGGCCGCGCCATGGACGGCGTGGAGGCGGAGCGCTGGGGATTCTACAACCGCCTGTGCGAGCCCGCCGACCTGCTGGCCGAGGCCACGGCCATGGCCCGCCGCCTCGCCGACGGCCCGACCTTCGCGCACGGCATCACCAAGAAGGCCTTGCACCAGGAATGGAACATGGGCGTGGACGAGGCCATCGAGGCCGAGGCCGAGGCGCAGGCGCTGTGCATGGCCACTCAGGACTTCCGCCGCGCCTTCGAAGCCTTCGCCGCCAAGCGCACCCCCGTGTTCGAGGGGAATTGATCCGGTCTGGAACCGTAGGTTGGGTTGAGCGCCAGCGAAAACCCAACACCCTTCGCACCGCAAGCACGTTGGGTTTTCGGCTGCGCCTCAACCCAACCTACGATGCTATCGAGACAAATGATGCCCGACCGCAGCTTCCTGTCCTGGCCCTTCTTCGATGACCACCACCGCCGGCTTGCCGAAGACCTGGACGCCTGGGCGGCGGCCACCGTGCCGGACCTCGCCCACGCGGCCGAGCGCGACCTGGACGGCGCCTGCCGCGCGCTGGTCCGCGCGCTGGGCGACGCCGGCTGGCTGCGGTACGCCGTGCCGGCCTCGCACGGCGGGGTGCACGAGCGGCTCGACGTCCGCACGCTCTGCCTCGTGCGGGAGACGCTGGCGCGGCACGCCGGGCTGGCCGACTTCGCCTTCGCCATGCAGGGGCTGGGCACCGGACCGATCACCCTGTTCGGCACCGGCGCGCAGAAGGACGCCTACCTGCCCCGCGTCGGCCGCGGCGACTCCATCGCCGCCTTCGCCCTGTCGGAGCCGGAGGCCGGGTCCGACGTCGCCGCCACGGCCACCACGGCGCGGCGCGACGGCGACGGCTGGGTGCTGGACGGCGCCAAGACCTGGATCTCCAACGGCGGTATCGCCGACCACTACGTGGTCTTCGCCCGCACCGGCGAGGCGCCGGGGGCCAGGGGCCTGTCCGCCTTCATCGTCGACGCCGATTCGCCCGGCCTCGGCGTCGCGGCGCGCATCGACGTGACGGCGCCCCATCCGCTCGCCACCCTGCGCTTCGACGGTTGCCGCGTGCCGGCTGATCGGTTGCTGGGCCAGCCCGGCGAGGGGTTCAAGATCGCCATGGCGACGCTGGACGTGTTCCGCTCCACCGTCGGCGGCGCGGCACTCGGATTCGCCCGCCGTGCGCTGGACGAGGCGGTGAGGCACGCCGGCTCGCGCCGCCTGTTCGGGGCGCCCCTGGGCGACCTCCAGATGACGCAGGCCAAGCTGGCCGACATGGCCACCGAGGTGGACGCCGCCGCCCTGCTTGTCTACCGCGCCGCCTGGACGAAGGACTCCGGCGCCCCGCGGGTCACCCGCGAGGCGGCCATGGCCAAGCTCTACGCGACCGAGGCGGCGCAGCGGGTGATCGACGCCGCCGTGCAGATCTTCGGCGGGCTGGGTGTCACGCGCGGGCAGATCGTGGAAACGCTCTATCGCGAGATCCGGCCGCTGCGCATCTACGAAGGTGCCAGCGAGGTTCAGAAGATCGTCATTGCCCGGCAACTATCAGCGGACGCAAACTATCGCTGAGCGAAGTGCCCCCATGAGAGTGCCCTGATGACCGAGCCCGCCGTCCAGCCGTTGCCCGCCGCCGCCTTCCGCGTGCACCGGCCGATCCGCTTCTCGCACTGCGACCCGGCCGGCATCGTCTACTTCCCCAACTTCTTCGACCTGTTCAACGCGCTGGTCGAGGACTGGTTCACCCACGGGCTGGGCATCGACTACGCCCACACCATCCTGAAGCGCCGTCTGGGCCTGCCCACCGTGCACGCGGAATGCGACTTCATGCGCCCCTGCTGGATGGGCGAGACGCTGACGCTGGGCGTGGTGGTGGAGCACATCGGCCGCTCGTCCCTCAAGCTGCGCATCGTCGGGGAGATCGCCGGCAAGCCCCGCCTCGCCGGACGGCTGGTGCTGGTCACCATGTCGCTGGAGTCGCACACCTCCGTCCCCATCCCCGACGACCTGCGCACCACCATCGAGCGCTATCGCGCCACCTGCGATTGACGGCGCATTGTCAACGTGACAAAAAGTATCCGACCCGGACAATGGTCACCACAGCGGGCGCCAAGACCCGCGACGGACATGGGGAGGAAATTGTGTCGAATTTGGCAAATATTGACGTCGTGTCCAAGGTGGCGGTCGAGGCCGGCCGCCTGGGGCTCGAAGTCGCCGACATCGTCGGCAACGTCGAGGACGTGAGCGCCCGGCTGGACCAGCAGGCGGAAGTCTTCGGAACCCTGCAAGTGGCGGCGACGGAAATGGCGCAGTCCAGCACCCGCATCGAACGCGCGGTGAACGCCGCGCGCGAGGCCGGGTCCCGCGCCAAGGCGCGCACCGCCGCCTCGCGCACCACGCTGAAGCAGGCGCTGGAGACCATCCACTCGCTGGTCGCCGTCGTCGACGAGATCGCGCAGGAGGCCAGCGGGCTGGACGACACGGTGCAGCGCATCTCGCGCATCGCCGGCTCGATCTCCAGCATCTCCAAGCAGACCAACCTGCTGGCGCTGAACGCCACGATCGAGGCGGCGCGGGCCGGCGACGCCGGCCGCGGCTTCGCCGTCGTGGCGCAGGAGGTGAAGGTGCTGGCCCGTCAGACCAGCGACGCCACGGACGAGATCGGCGCCACCGTGAAGGCGCTGTCCACCAAGTTGACGGCGCTGGCCCAACACGCGCTGGACAGCCAGCAGAAGGCGGCGTCCGCCCGCGACGCCACCGACGCCATCAGCGACAGCTACGCCGCCACCGACGACGCCTTGCACGAGATCGAGACCGGTGCGGACGAGATCGCCAGCGCCGCCCTGCAGATCGGCGGCCGCAGCGCCGAGTTCGGCGACCGCATGACCAACCTGTCCAGCGACGTCCAGCGCTCCGACGACAACATGAAGGTCATCGCCAAGCGCGCGGAGGCCCTGCTGGACATGTCGGAGACACTGATTGGCCTGACCGCCAACGCCGGGGTGGAGGGGCCGGACACGCCGTTCGTCCAGCGCGCCATGACCACGGCCGGCCTCGTCGCCGAGAAGCTGGAGGCCGCCATCGCGCGCGGCGAGATCACCGAAGGTGCGCTGTTCGACGACCGCTACCAGCCGATCTCCGGCACCGACCCGCAGCAGTACACCACGGCCTTCACCGCCCTGTTCGACGGCTTCGCCATCCCGCTGATGGAGGCGGTGACGGCCACCGATCCGCGCATCGCGGCCACCGGCTCCTTCGACCGCAACGGATACCTGGCGGCGGTGGACCGCAAGTTCGCCCAGCCGCAGCGTCCCGGCGACCCGGCCTGGAACGCCTCCAACTGCCGCAACCGCCGCCTGTTCAAGGACCGTACGGCGATCCGCGCCTGCGGCAACCGCGCCGCCTTCCTGGTGCAGACCTACCGGCGCGACATGGGCGGCGGCAAACACCTGCTGTTCAAGGACGTCGCGGCGCCGATCACGGTGGCCGGCCGCCACTGGGGGGCGCTGCGGATCATCTACACGGTATAGCGGCGGAGTGATCACGCCGGTCCAAGATGAGGGGGGCTTTGCCCCCCTCTCCGGGCATGGCGCGCAGATCCGTCCAGGCGCTTCACCTTCTCGTCATATTCTTTGCCAATCGATGGAACTTCCTGTCCGCGCTGGTCACAAAGCAGCACCAGAGCCGGCCGCCGAAGCCGGCCCAACCCGGAAAGGTTCTCCGTCATGCGCCGCACGCTCGCCCTTGCCAAGCCTCTGCTTCTCGCCCTGACCGCGGCTGCCTGCCTGTCCGGCGGTACGGCATCTGCCCGCCCGCCCAACCCCGCCCAGATGGGGGAGGTCTGCGTCCAGCAAAACGGCGTCTACGTCGCCAATGTTCGCTTCTACTTCCGGGAGCACGAAGGATTTCGCGGATCGACCTACGACGCACCCATGGCCATCGGGCAGAACCACTGCCAGCAATTCTGGGAAACCGACGCCCAGGTGACCATCGACGTCAACGTCTTTCTTGGGCGGTCCACGTCGTGTACTTTCAAGCTGACCGGGCGGAGCGGGCAACTCAACGTCGTGGCGACGGGCACCTCTCTCGACCCGAAGGTTGCCTGCCCCTGATCACCGCTTCCGGCGGCCGGGGCGCAGCGCCGATCCCAGCACCGTCGCGATCCGGGTGAGACGCCCCGGCGTGACACCCCGGCATCCCGTCCCCTCACGCCCCGAACATCATGTTCGGCAGCCACAGCGCGATGCCGGGGAAGACGCACATCAGGACCATGAACAGGATCATGATGACGACGAACGGCATCGATCCCCACAGCACGGTGGACAACGGCACCTCCGGCGCGACGCTGCGCAGGACGTAGAGGTTCAGCCCCACCGGCGGGGTGATCAGGCCGATCTCCAAGTTGATGGTCATCAGCACGCCAAACCAGATCATGTCGAAGCCCTGCGCCTCCAGCACCGGCTGGAGGATCGGCATGGTCATCAGGATCAGCGCCACGGGCGGCAGGAAGCAGCCGCCCACCAGCAGGAAGACGTTGATCACCGCCAGCATGACCCAGCGGTTCATCTCCACCGACACGAAGAGGTCGGCCACCGACTGCGTCACGTAGAGCAGCGACATCATGTAGGAGAAGAGTGCCGACGCCGCGATGATCAGCATGATCATGCAGGACTCGCGCACCGCCGCGCCGAACACCGGCCACAGCCGCTCGCGCGTCACCACGCGGTAGTAGGCGGCGACGTAGACGAAGGCTAGGAAGGCGGCGATGGCCGCGATCTCCGACGGCGTCGCGATGCCGCCGTACATGGCATAGACGATCATGGCGATGATGCCGAACAGCGGCAGCACCGGCAGCGAGGCGCGCAGCTTCTCGCCCAGCGTGTAGACCCGCTCCCCCGCCACGCGGGCGACCGTCGCGGCCCCGGCCGCGCTCCACTTGCTGACCGCCCAGGCGTAGATGCAGAAGATGATCACCAGCATGATGCCCGGCACCACGCCGGCGATGAACAGCCGGCCGATGGAGGTGTCGGTCGCCACGCCGTAGAGGATCATGGTCACCGACGGCGGGATCAGGATGCCCAGCGTGCCGCCGGCGCAGATGGCGCCGGTCGCCAGATGCGCGGGCGTGCCGCGGCGCAGCATCTCCGGCACGCCGACGCGGCCGATGGCCGCCGCCGTCGCCGGGCTGGACCCCGACAGCGCCGCGAACAGGCCGCAGGCGCCGATGTTGGCGATGGCCAGCCCGCCGGGGACGCGCACCAGCCATCGGTGCAACGCCTCGTATATGTCCGTGCCCGCGCGCGTGGCGCCGATCAGCGCGCCCAGCAGCACGAACATGGGCAGCGACAAGAGGGCGAAGCCGCTGAGTTCGTCGAGAAAGGTGCGGGCCAGCCCGTTCAGGCTGGACGGCCCCGCGAAGGTCCACAGGAAGCCCACGGACACCGCCGTGAGGCCGAAGGCGATGGGCAGGCCGGAGACCAGCACCAGCGTGGTGGCGACCAGGATCAGGCCGCCGATTTCCAGCTCGCTCATGACAGCACTCCCGGCTGTTCCTGGCCGTGCCCCTGACCGTGTCCCGCTCCGCCGTGGCCGACGGGCTCACCGACGCCGGTCGGCGCCGCCAATGCCATGATTTCGCAGACGTACTGCAGCGCCGTCAGGCCCATGCCGATGGGCATGGTGGCGAACATCGGCCAGCGCGGCGGCTTCCACATGGAGTTGGTCCGCTCACCCGACGCGAAAGCATCGATCGTCAGCCCCAGCCCGATCCAGGCGAGGTAAAGGCACACCGCCAACCCTACCAGCGCCAGCAGGGCCTGCCCCATGCGCTTCGCGCGCCCCGGCAGCAGCCCGGTCCACAGGTCGACGGCGACATGGCCGCCGGTCTGCAAGGTGTAGGGCGAGGCCAGGAAGGTGGCGCCGACCGCGAAGTAGATCGCCACCTCCATCTCCCAATAGCTGGAGTATCCGAAGTAGCGGCGCAGGACCATGTAGCAGAGGACCAGCACGGAGGCGGCCAGGAGGACGGATGCCGCCACCGCCAGCGCGCGCGACAGCCGGTTCACGGCGTTGGTGAAGGACTGCATCGAGGAATGTCTCCGCACGCAGAGCGTAGGGCGGGTTGAGCACCAGCGAAAACCCAACGTCTTCGCACCGGAAGGAACGTTGGGTTTCAACCCAACCTACGGACTCATCGTCAGTTGGTCTTCTGCACCGATTCCTGCACGACCTGGACGAGCGACTTGCCGCCCTTCACCTCAGTCTCGAACTTCGGCCACGCGGTCTTCTTGGCCAGCGCCACCCAGGCGTCGTATTCGGCGTCGGTCAGCTCGCGCACCTTGCCGCCGGCCTTCTCCCACGCCTTGCGCAGGTCGTCGTTGGCCTTCTTCTGCTCCTCGTTGAAATAGGTCTCGCTGACAGCGGCGGCCTCCTCGAAGGCCTTCTGCTGCTGCGGGGTCAGCTTGTCCCAGGCGCTCTTGGCCATGACCAGGGGCTGGATCAGCAGGAAGATCTCGTTCTTGCCGCCCACCGTGACGTTCTTGGCCTGCTCGTAGATGCGCATGCTCACCAGGCTCTCCGACGAGGTCAGCAGCCCGTCCAGCACGCCGGTCTGCAGCGCCGAATAGATCTCGGTCGAGGCCATGGCGTGCACCGAGGCGCCGGCGTCCTGCAGCATCGCCTCGAAGTATGGGTCGGCAGCGCGCATCTTCATGCCCTGCACCGTCTCCGGTCCCTTCATCTCGCGGTCCTTGGCGGCGAAGCCGCCGGGCGTCCACCACCATGTGACGATGTGGATGCCGTTCTCGTGCGCGATCTCCTGCAGCCGCTTGTGGTAGGGCGAGCCCTTGAGCGCCACCGCCTGATCCATGCCGCGGATCAGCCCCGGCAGGATGGTGATGGAGAACTCCGGCACCTTGCCCACCGCGTAGACCAGCGGGAAGATGGACATCTCCACCTGCCCGGCCTGCAGCGCGTCGATCTGCGCCAGCGGGTTCTGGATCAGCGAGCGGCCGGGATAGATGCGGAACTTGAGGTCCGGCGCCCGCTTCTCGACCTCCTTGGTGAAGAGGCGCGCGGCGCGGTCGCGGGCGTCGGTCTCGGCCTTCCACTGGTGGGAGATCTTCAGCGGCTCGGCCGCATCCGCAGCACCGGACAGCGCCACGCCCGCGGCCAGAACGGCGAACGCAAGAACGTTCCTGGGATTCCACATGGACGTTACCTCCGTGTATGGCATGGCCCGGGGCTTCGGCCTTGGTTTGTCTGCCCCGTTGCGCGTGGCCGCTCAGCGTCGGTCGCCGGCAAGCCGTTGCACAATCGTGTCAAAGATTGCGTCTATTCGTCCACCAAACAATTCGAAATCTTCCATATCCGCCAACTCCTCCAAACGGCGGGTGAGCAGCGACAGGACGTGCTGCCGAGTGCGGGCACAAGCGACCGCCTGTGGGTCACGGCGCGTGGACAGCCACGCGCGATGCTGCTCCAGCGCGTCATCCAGGGACGCCAGCCCCTCCGCCTCGCCCTGCGCGACGGCGACGACGGGCGGCGTCCAGCCCGACTCGCCAGCCGTTCGGCCGGCGATGGCGCGGATCTCGGCCAGCGTGCGCCGGGCGCCGGGCAGGTCGGCCTTGTTGACCACATAGACGTCGGCGACCTCCAGGATGCCGGCCTTCATGGCCTGCACGGCGTCGCCGGCCTCCGGATGCAGGACCAGCACCACCGAATCGACCAGCGTGCGCACGGTGTATTCCACCTGCCCGATGCCCACCGTCTCGACCACCACCTCGCCGTACCCGTTCTCCTCCAGTGCCAGCAGCAGGTCCGGCAGGTTGTCGGTCAGCCCGTCGTGGCTGCGCCGGCTGGGCAGCGAGCGGATGAACAGGCGCGGTTCGTCCGCCACGGCGTCCATGCGGATGCGGTCGCCCAGCAGGGAGCCGCCGGTCAGCGGGCTGGTCGGGTCGATGGCCAGCACCGCCATCTGCGCCGCCCGTCCGGCGTCCAGCCGGTGCCGCGCCAGCCGGCCGATCAGCGTGCTCTTGCCCACGCCGGGGCTGCCGGTGACGCCGATCCGCCACGCCGGTCGAGGCGGCGCACGCTCGGCATGGTGCGCCAGCACGTCCGCCACCGGGGCGGACGCCAGCCGGCTCAGCGTGCGGCTCAGCGCCCGGCGGCGGCGCAGGACCTCGACGTCCATCACCCGCCTCCCAGCAACTCGGCGTTGTGCTCGCCCAGCAGCGGCGGCACGCCGTAGGCGGGCGTCATGCCCTGCACCTTGATGGGATTGCCGACGACGCGCAGCACGCCGTCCGGCGTCGGGATCTCCGCCACCATGCCGCGCGCGCGGGCCAGCTCGCCCTCCAGCGCGTCCTCCAGCCGCTCCACCCCAGCGACCACGAGGCCGAGCGGGGCGAGGCGCTCCATCCAGCGCGCCGTGCTCTCGCGGCGCAGCACGGCGGCCACTTCGTCCAGCACCCGTTCACGGTTGGCGGAGCGCGCGGCCATGGTGGCGAAGCGGGCGTCGTCGACCCACTCCGGCCGCCCCACCTCGCCGGCGAAGCGGCGCCAGAAGTCGTCGTGGCTGATGAACAGCACGAGGTGCCCGTCCGCCGTCTCGAAGATCTGCGCCGGCACGATGTAGGGGTGCGCCCCGCTCTTCTGCCGCGCCGGATGCTCGCCCGCGTTCAGGTAGGCGGACGCCAGATAGTTCAACTGCGACAGCATGACGTCGTACAGCGACACGTCGAGCTGCCCGCCCTTCCCTTCGATGATCTTCGCCAGCAGCGCCAGCGCCCCCATCATGCCCGACGAATTGTCCACCACCGAATAGCCGGTCTTTGTCGGCGTGCCGCCCGGATCGCCGGTCAGCGCCATGATCCCCACCAGCGCCTGGATGACGTAATCGTAGGCCGGCCGCTCCGCGTATGGGCCGTCCATGCCGTAGCCAGTCAGCGCCAGACAGGCGATGCGCGGGTTGTGGCGGGACAGTGCGTCGTACGTCAGGCCCAGTTTGCGGATCACCGCCGGGCGCATGTTGGTGACGAGCCCGTGCGCCCCCGCCGCCAGCCGGCCCAGCGCCGCCTGCCCGTCATCCGACGACAGGTCCAGGCAGACGCTGCGCTTGTTGCGGTTCAGGCTGGCGAAATAGGTGTTGTGCGGGCCGACGTGGTGCGGCGCCACGCGCCGGGCGATATCACCGTCGGGCGCTTCGATCTTGATCACGTCTGCGCCCAGGTCGGCCAGCAGCATGCCGCAGTACGGCCCGGCCAGCATGTGCCCGACCTCCAGGATGCGGATGCCGGCGAGCGGCCCGGTCATGCGCCCAACTCCTGGTCGGTCAACTCCCGGTCAATGGTTGCGACCACGTCCTCCAGCTTGCGGTCGGCGGTGAAGACGCCGCGCACGCCAGCCTCGGCCAGCGCCGCGTGGTCCTCGGCCGGGATGGTGCCGCCGACGAACACGGCGATGTCGTCGCCCCCCATGTCGCGCAGGCAGCGCAGCGTGTCGGCCACCAGCTCGTTGTGGCTGCCGGACAGCAGGCTCAGGCCCACGGCGTCCACGTCCTCCTCCACGGCGATGCGGGCGATGTATTCCGGCGTCTTGCGCAGGCCGGTGTAGATCACGTCGGCACCGGCGTCGCGGAGCGCCAGCGCGATCACCTTCGCGCCGACGTCGTGCCCGTCCAGTCCCGGCTTGGCGATGAGGATGCGCTTGCCCTTGAGACTCATGGTCATCTCCTCCCTAAAGCCGGATCGGCTCCTGGAACTCGCCCCACACGCGCTTCAGCGCCGCGACCATCTCGCCCACGGTGGCGTAGGCGTGGCAGCAATCGATCAGGCGCGGCATCAGGTTCTCGCCGTCCGTGCCGGCCGCCGCCTCCAGCGCGGCGAGCGTGTTCGCCACTGCTGCTTCGTCGCGCCGCGCCTTCACCGCCTCGTACTTCTCGCGCACGCGCTGCGCCGCCTGCGGGTCGACGCGGAAGACCTCGCCCAAATCCTCGTTGCCCAGGTCCTCGTTGCCGTCCGGGCGGCGGAAGAAGTTCTGCCCCACCACGACGGACTCGCCACGGTCCACCGCCTCCTTGCGCGCCCGCGCGCGTTCGGCGATGCGCATCTGCAGCCAGCCGTCCTCGATGGCCGGGACGACGCCGCCGTAGGCGTCGATGTCGGCGATGACCTTGCGGGTCTCCTCCTCCATGCGGTCGGTCAGCCATTCCACGAAATAGCTGCCGCCCAGCGGGTCCACCGTGCGCGCAGCACCGCTTTCATAGGCGACGATCTGCTGCGTGCGCAGCGCGATCTCCGCGCTCGTCTCGGTGGGGATCTGGAACGCCTCGTCGTAGGCGGCGGTGAAGATGGACTGCGCCCCGCCCAGCACGGCGGCGAGGTTCTCCAGCCCGACGCGGACGATGTTGTTGGTCGGCTGCGCCGCCGTCAGCGAGGAGCCGCCGCACACCACGCCGAAGCGGAAGCGTTGCGCGTCCGGGTCGGTGATGCCGAACCGCTCCTCCAGCAGCTTCGCCCACAGCCGCCGGCCCGCGCGGAACTTGCACACCTCCTCGAAGAAATCCATGTGCACGTAGAAGAAGAAGCTCAACCGCCGGCAGAATTTCGCCGCGTCGCCCCCGCGCTTCAGCAGTTCCTCGACATAGGCGAGGCCGTTGGCCAGCGTGTAGCCCAGTTCCTCCACCGCGCTGGCGCCGGCGTCGCGCACGTGGGCGCCGGCGATGGAGATGGGGTTGAAGCGCGGCGTCTGTTCGTTGGCGAACAGGATGGTGTCGGCGATCAGCCGCATGGACGGCCGCACCGGGAAGATCCAGGTGCCGCGCGCCACGTACTCCTTCAGGATGTCGTTCTGGATGGTGCCGGTCAGCGCGGCGCGCGGCACGCCCTGCTTGTCGGCCACCGCGCAGTACATGGCATAGACGATGGCCGCCGTGCCGTTGATGGTGAAGGAGGTGGAGATGGCCGACAGGTCGATCCCGTCGAACAGGATCTCCGCCTCCGCAAGGTTGGACAGCGAGACGCCGACCTTCCCCACCTCCGGCCGCGCCATGGGATCGACGGGGTCCAGCCCGCATTGCGTGGGCAGGTCCAGCGCCACGGACAGGCCGGTCTGCCCGCGCTCCAGCAGGAAGCGGTAGCGCGCGTTCGACTCCTCCGCCGTGCCGAAGCCGGAGTACTGGCGGATCGTCCACAGCCGCCCGCGGTAGCCGTCGGCGAAGATCCCGCGCGTGAAGGGCGCCTCTCCCGGCAGGCCGGGATCGCGCGTGCCCGCCATGTCGGGCGTCACCACGACCGGCACCTCGATGCCGGACGGGGTCGCGGTCGAGAGTGCCGGTCTGCGGCTCATGGCGTTTCCTCCCCCTACATTTATTTTTTGCCCGGCAGGGCGCGCGCGGCGGCTTCCCAATGGTCGTCGTGCACCCAGGTGCGGGCGAAGCGTTCGGTTTCCAGCGCATAGAGTTCGGCGCGCGGCGCCCCGGCGCGGTGCGCGTTGGCCAGCGCCTTGAAGGCGCGCACCACCTGCGGCGCCTGTTTCAGGATGGGCGCGACGAAGCCGTCCACCGCCGCGTCCAGCCCATCATCGCCGGCCACCACGTCCACCAGCCGCACGGCGCGCGCATCCGCCATGTCCAGGATGTCGGACCGGCTCATCAGGCGCAGCGCCGTGGTGGGGCCGACGATGTGCATCAGGTCCACGCCGCCGCCCCAGGCGGTGGCGATGTTCAGCCGGCCCTGGATGAAGCCGATGCGTGCGTGCGCCGCGCCGACGCGGAAGTCGCAGGCCGAGGCCAGCTCCGCCCCGCCACCCAGCGCGTCGCCGTTCAGCGCGGCCACCACCGGCACCGGGAAGCGGCGCACCGCCTCCAGCGCCGCGCGCGCCTCGAACGCCATCTCCTCGGCTTCGGGCAGGGTGCGCACCGCCTCCAGGTCCTTCAGGTCGCCGCCGGCGGCGAAGCTCTTGTCGCCGGCACCCCGCAGCACGGCCACGCGCAGCGTCTCGTCGCCCGACAGCTCGTCGAACGTGCGGCGGATGTCGGCCAGCAGAGCGCGGCTCAGCGCGTTGCGCTTGTCCGGCCGGTTGAGGACGACGTCGAGACGTCCGTCACGGCGCTCCACCAGCAGGTGACCGGCGGTCATGCATTCCCTCCCCTTCGCGAATACGGTCGATGGCGGCCCGAAGCGCCGCCGCGATTCTGTCCTGCGCCGCGTCGACCCGCCCCAGCGGGCCGGCCACGGCGATGCCGTAGGGTTCGTCGTTGACGCGCACGCTCGCCGCCAGCGCCATCACGTCCGGCACGTTCTCCCCGCGCGTCACGTACAGGCCGGCGGCGCGGCCGGCGCGGATCTCCTCGATCAGGCGCACCGCGTCGGTCACCGTGGCCGGCGTCACGCGCGGCATCGGCAGGGATGCCAGCAGCCGGTCCAGCTCCCCCTCCCCGCACTCGCCCAGCATGGCCTTGCCGATGGCGCTGGAGTGCAGCGGCTTCAGGTCGCCGGGCTGCGCGGTGTAGCGGATGGTCTGCGGCCCCTCCACCACGTCCAGGTAGACCACCGCGCCGTCCTGCCGTTTCCCCAACAACACCGTCTCACCCGTCGCGTCACGCAGCGCCTTCAAATGCGGCGCCAATCGCTCCAGCACCGGGTCGTGCGCCGCGATGGTGCGGGCGAGGCCCAGGATGCGGCGCGTCGGGTAGAGGCCGCGCTCCCCCACCGCGTACAGATACCCGCGCCCCTTCAGCGTGCGCACCAGCGCGTGGCAGCTGCTGACCGGGATGTCCAGGTTGCGCGCCAGTTCCGACAGCGACAGCGGACGCCGCACCGCCTCGAACGTCTCGAAGACGTCGAGCGTGCGTCCCGCGGTCTTGACGTTGCCATTCGCATCCATGAAGATATTTTCACCATATCGAAAACCCGGCGTCAAGCCCCGCAGGTTCCGGACCATGACAAGCCCCACGCTCGAACAGGACGCCCGCCGCCCCGGCCTGGCCGGCATCGTCGCCTCGGCGACGCTGGTGCAGGCGCTGGCCTCCATGGCGGTGCTGACCGTGCCGGCGGTCGCGCCGGAGGTGGCGGCCGACCTCGGCGTACCGGCGGCGGCGGTGGGCTTCCAGATCAGCCTGCTGTACCTCGCCGCCATGGTGGCGTCGCTGTCCGGCGGGGCGTTCGTGCAGCGCTTCGGCGCCTGCCGGACCAGCCAGATCGCCATGCTGGCCACCGCCGCCGGCTGCCTGATCGCGGCATGGCCCAGCGTGCCGACGCTGGCGCTGGGTTCCCTGGTCATCGGCGCCGCCTACGGCCTGCCGAACCCGTCGGCCTCGCACCTGCTGGCCCGCTACACCCCGGCCGCGCGGCGCAACCTTGTCTTCTCCATCAAGCAGACGGGCGTGCCGCTGGGCGGCATGGCGGCCGGCTTGGTGGCGCCGCCCATCGCCACGGCGTTCGGCTGGCAGGCGGCGCTGGCCGCCGTGGCCGTCGCCTCGCTGGCCGCCGCCGCGGTGGAGCAGCCCATGCGCGCCCGCCTGGATGAGGACCGCGACCCCACCGCCCCGCTGCTGCGCCTGCCGGTGGAGGACCTGAAGGCGCTCGGCCGCTCCGCACCCTTGCGCCGGCTGTCCCTGGCCGCCTTCTGCTTTTCCGGCGTGCAGCTCTGCCTGATGGGCTTCCTGGTGGTGCTGCTGGTGGCGGAGCTGGGCGTCGGCCTGATCACCGCCGGCATCGTGCTGGCCGCCGTCCAGGCGGCCGGCGTCGGCGGGCGCGTCCTGTGGGGCCTCGTCGCCGACCGGGTGGGCGACGGGCTGCTGGTGCTGGTTGGGCTGGCCGCGCTGATGGTGGCGGGTTCGGCGGCCATGATGGCGCTGTCCGCCGGGGCGCCGCAGGTCGCCGTGGTCGCCGTCAGCCTCGTGCTGGGCGTCTCCGCCATCGGCTGGAACGGTGTCTTCCTGGCGGAGATCGCGCGCCTCAGCCCGCCCGGCCGCATCGGCGCCGTCACCGGCGGCGCCATGTTCGTCACCTTCATGGGCGTGATGGTGGCACCGACCGTCTTCGCGCTACTGCACGACGTGCTGGGCAGCTACACGCGCTCCTACGGCCTGCTGGTGGCGCTGGGCCTGGGTGGGGCGCTGCTGGTGACCGGGGCGCGGCGGGGGGCGAGGCCGTAACGTTGGGTTTGCGCTGGCGCTTAACCCAACCTACGGGCGCGTCCCGCGTAGGTTGGGTTAAGGCCAAAGCCGAAAACCCAACGTCGAACGCCTACCGCCCCGTAAACTTGGGCGCACGCCGTTCCAGGAAGGCGCGGCGGCCTTCGGCCAGGTCGTCGCTGGCGATGGCGCGGTCGCGCAGGCGCAGGTGCTCGGCGAAGTCCTCCTCCGCCACGCTGCCGCGCGCCAGCGCGGCGATGGCCTGCTTCAGGCCGTGCAGCGCGATCGGCGCGGCGTCCGCCATGCGCTCCACCAGCGTGTCGACGCGCGCTTCCCACGCGTCGGCCGGCACCGCCTCGTGGATCAGGCCCCAGGTGGCGGCGGTGGACGCGTCCAGCGTCTCGCCGGTCAGGAACAGCATGCGCGCCCGCGCCGCGCCGACGGCGCCGGTGAAGCGGCGCAGGCCGTTCAGCGCGTAGACCCAGCCCAGCATGGCCGGCGGCATGCGGAAGCGGGAATCGTCGCTGGCGATGCGCAGGTCGCACGACATGGCCAGTTCCAGCCCGCCGCCGATGCAGTGCCCGCGGATGGCGGCTACCACCGGGAACGGCGCCCGCTCGATGGCCTGGAACGCCGCGTCCAGCCGGCGGTCGTTGTCGTAGAAGCCGTCCGGCCCGGTCTGCCCCGACCGGTCCAGCGCGCCGATGTCGAAGCCGGAGGAGAACGCCGCCTCCCCCGCCCCGCGCAGCACGGCAACGCACACACCGCCCTCCGTCCCCAGCGCCTCGATGGTGGCGCCCAGCGCGTCCACCAGTTCCACCGTCAGGTTGTTGCGGGTCTGCGGCCGGTCGATGGTCAATCGGGCTACCGCGCCGACGCGTTCGACGATCAGTCCGGCGGGGTGACGTTCGATGCTTGGCGCGGCCATGGACGATCTCCACTTTCCCTAAAGGAAGCCTTGTCCCGTCAACGCGGCGCGCGGTCAAGCGGTCCTGCCCCTCTCTGCGGACGGGGCAGACCTGTTGCGGGCGCCGGCCCAAACGGGCTAGTAGCGTCACCGGTGGGCGCGCACGGCGCCGGAAGGAGGTTGCTTGGAAAACGACATCAGCTTTGCGGAGATCCTGCTGCGCAGGGGCACCGACCTCCTTCAGGGCGACGAGGACGGCGACGACGAATCCGAGACCATCGTCGACTACCTCGCCCGCCTGCTGGCCACCGTCGCCCTGACCGACGGCCCGCTGGTGGTGCAGACCGAGGCCGGCGGCGACCCCACCATCTTCGAGGAGGCGGCGCGCGTCGCCATGGGCTCGCTGGCCGACAAGGCCACCGTGCTGGCCGCCACCCGGCAGGTGGAGCGCGCGGTGGTGTTCGAGTTCGACGGCGTCGGCCGCCTGTCCGGCAGCCGCGTCATCACCGCCGTGCTGCGCCCGGAAGACCGCAACGACCTGCTGGAGGCGTACGTGGCCGTCGGCCGCCTGCGCAACGCGACGCTGGAGATGACGGTCGCCCCGGCCATCGTGCGCCTGGACGCCGGTGCGCTCGGCCAAACGCTGGAGCTGCTGGGCTCCGCCGCCACGCTCAGCGCCAACGCCATCGGCGCCGCCATGGCGCACGCATCGGGCACGCACGCGCTGGAGGGGCACGACGTCAGCGAGGTGCCGGCCGCCATGGTGGACCTGTGCTGGCACGGCTTCTGCCTCGCCTCCGTCCGCAGCCGCGCCGTGGCCGGCTACGGCACCGGGGGCAAGGTGACGATCCACTGACGGCTCCTTAAGGTACGGCGTCGTCCGCCGCGATGAGTTCGGCCACCGCCTCGACCCGCGCCGCCACGCGTTCGGCCAGGGTGCGGCGGATCATGGGCGACGCGGCGACGCCGGCGGCGGCCACCACGCGCAGGTCGTCGTAGGCGGCGGCCAACGCCAGCACGGCCTCGCGCAGGGGGCCTGCCTCCGCGCCTTCGGCGAGGCGGGCCAAGTCGCCCAGCCCGTCCCCCAGCGCCGCGAAGCCGGTGCGCGGCATGCCGTGGCTGCGCGCGTCCTCCACCGCCTCCACCGCCGCCAGCCAGGCGGCCACCGCCGTGCGCAAGTCCGTGTCCGCCATCGGCGTCTCCGTGCTCCCTCGCCGCGCCCATTCAAGCACGGAACGCAGCACGGCGGTACACGCATGGCAGGGGTGCCCCTCCCCGCCCCGTGGTTAACGATTCCGCAACCGCGAAGGCGCATGGTCCGCCCCACCCGTTCGGGTAGGACCGGCGGGCGGATTTGGAAGGTGTTGCATGCCCACGACCGTACTGCTGTCCGACCATGGCGCCCGCCGCGAGGTCGAAGTCGAGAACCTGCCGATGAACGTGCGCGCCGCGGTGGCCGACGTGCGGGCCAAGAGCCCGGAATCGGTGATCGAGATCCAGAAGTCGGGTGCCCTCTACCGCATCCGCATGCCGGCCCCGGCCAACAGCTGGCTGGACGTCCTGTCGGTGGCCTGATTTTCCTGCTGGCCTGATTTTCTGTCGAAAAGTGTGAAGGGGATCACGGAACGCGGGGGCGCCGGCGTGCGTCAATGCGGTCTGGAGGTCCCCATGCGCATCATCGCTTCCCTTCTGCTGGCCGGCGGCTTGGTCGCCGGCGCGGCGCAAGCCGGCGAGATCATCATCAACGATCACCGCGCCGGCCGTTCCGTCGTCATCGTCGAGCCGCAAATGCGCCCCGGCGAGATGATCACCATCCGCGACCCGGAGACCGGGCGCACGCTCGGCATCCTGGAAAAGCCCCTGCGGACCGGCGAAAGCCTCATCCTGCGCGACTTTGACACCGGCGTCCCGATCGGCATGGCCGACGTGCGCCGCGATGTCGGGCGCGAGGCCGCCCGCGCCGCCCGCGACGCGCACCGCCAGCGCGTGCTGAAGGATTAGGGCGCTTGACGTTGGGTTTTCGCTGGCGCTCGACCCAACCTACGGAACATGCACGTCGCGGTAGGTTGGGTTAAGCCGCAGGCGCAAATCCAACGTCCCTATGCCCGCCGTCACGCCAGCAGGTCGTGGTGTTCCCGGTGGCGGCGCATCCACAGGGATGCGTAGCTGCAGATCGGCACGACGCGCAGCCCCTCGGCGCGCGCCCGCTCCATGATGCCCTGCATCAGCCGGCCGGCGGCACCCGTGCCGCGCAGGCTCGGTGGCGCCTCGACGTAGGGGATGTAGAGGGTGGTGCCGTCGCGGCGGTACGACGCGAACACGGTCTTGCCGTCCACGTCCAGCTCGTAACGGCCCTTTGCGGGGTTCTCCCGCACGGGGGTGGTCATCGTTTGCAACCTCGTCGCTGTCTTCTCCGTCAGGTCGGGTCTTCGCCCGTCCCTGTCAACATGACGTGCGGCCGATCGGCACGGGATTTGCGAGAACGCTTGGCGTATGATCCCGCCACCGCCACAGGGAATCCCGCCGATGCCGCACGACCCGATCCCCGCCTCCGCCGAAGCCGTGACCGAGGCGCCCGTGACCGAGGTGATGGTCACCGAACTGGTGCACCGCTTCTACGACCGCGCACGCCGGGACCCCATGCTGGGCCCGGTGTTCGAGAAGGCCATCCGCAACTGGGACGGCCACCTGGCCGACATCGAGACGTTCTGGTCCTCGCACCTGCGCGGCACCGGCGGCTACAAGGGCAGCCCCTTCATGGCGCACGTGGGCCTGGGGCTGACGCCGGAATCCTTCGACCGCTGGCTCGACCTGTTCGGCCGGACGGCGCGCGAGGTGCTGCCCGCATCCGCCGCCGAGCGGGCGATCGCCAAGGCCAACCACATGTCGGTCAGCCTGAAGGCCGGCCTGTTCACCATCGCCGGCCGCCCGTACCAGACGCCGCGCTGACTGTTGTTGCCTGCGACCCGACGGACAGAGGAGTTGCCGGATGTTCGCGCTGCACATGATGGACCGGATGCGGCGGATGCGCGGCCTGATGCTGGACGCCGCCGGCTTCGGGCCGGAGGAGTCGCCCTTCCGCGTGATCGCCGCGCGGCCCGGCTTCCGGCTGCGCGCCTACGGCGGCCCGGCGGACGGGTCGGCGCTGCTGATCGTCCCCGCGCCGATCAAGCGTCCGTACATCTGGGACATCGCGCCGGGTTCCAGCGCCGTGCGCCGCTGCCTGGACGCCGGCCTGCGCGTCCATCTGATCGAGTGGACGGAGCCGGAGGAGGGCGGGCCGGACGCCGGCCTCGCCGGCTACGCCGATGGCCTCATCGCCGCCGCCCTCGATACCATGCAAGCCGGCGGCGGTGCCGGCCGGGTGCTGCTGGCCGGCCATTCGCTGGGCGGCACGCTGGCCGCCGTCTTCGCCGCCGCGCACCCGGAGCGGGTGGCGGCCTTGCTCCTCCTGGAGGCACCGCTGGCCTTCGGGCCGGATGCCGGGGACCTCGCAGCACTAGTCGCCAAGGCGCCGCCGGCCCGCACGCTGCTGGACGGCGCCGCGTCGGTGCCCGGATCGCTGCTGAACAACGCCAGCGTGCGCGCCGCCCCCGACGCCTTCTCCGGCGAGGTGTGGCGCGACCGGCTGGCCAGCCTGGGCGACCCGCGCGACACGCGCCTGCACACCCGAGTCATCCGCTGGACGCTGGACGAGTTCGCCATGCCCGCCCGCCTGTTCGAGGACGTGGTGGAGCGCCTCTACCGCGAGGACCGCTTCGCCGGAGGCACGTTGCGCCTGGGAAGCCGGACGGTCGGTTCCGCGGCCATCGCCTGCCCGGTGCTGGCCGTGGTCGACCCGCGCAGCACGGTGATCCCCGCCGCCGCCACCCTGTCCGCCCTGTCCGGCGCGCCGGAGGTGCGGGTGCTGCACTACGCGGGGGACCGCGGCGTGGCGCTCCAGCACGTCGGCGTCCTCGTCGGCCGGTCGGCGCACGAGGGCCTGTGGCCGGAGATCACGGCGTGGCTGTCCGCGCACGGGACGAAATGAAGGGCCGGCCACGTTGCGCGGCCGGCCCAGTCTTCAACAACGGTTTGTCCATCGGAGAGTCGGCTTGGAAAAGCGCGGGGGAGACGCCCTCAAGCCATCCAATCCAACACCGCACACGGTACGGCGCTGCACGCATCAGGCGCGATATGCCTTCCGATCAGGCACGGCTGCGCTGCCGCTCGTCCCTGGGCCGCTCTTCCCCGGGCCGGTCCTCCTTGGGCTGCTCCTCCGCCACGGTTGACGGCAGCGGCGCGGGCACGTCGCCGGTGATCAGCCGGGCGCCGCGCTGGTAGGTCATGTAGCGCCACAGCCATTGCAGGCTGACCAGCAGCCGCTTTTCGAACCCGACCAGCAGGTAGACGTGGACGATGGCCCACAGCAGCCACGCGAACCACCCCTTCAGCCGGTAGCGGCCGAAGTCGAACACGGCGGCGCTGCGCCCGACGATGGCCGTGTTGCCGCGCATGCGGAAGCGGAACGCCGGCATCGCCTCGCCCCGCTCCAGGTTCGCGGCCAGCGCGCGGCCCAGGTGGATGCCCTGCTGCTTGGCCACCTGCGCCAGCCCCGGCAGCGGCTTGCCGTCGTCGCCGGCCACCGCCACCGTGTCGCCCAGCGCGTAGACGCCCTCCAGCCCCGGCACCGACAGGTCCGGCGCCACCGGGATGCGGCCGGCCCGGTCGGTCTCCACGCCCAGCCATTGACCGGCGGGCGAGGCCTTCACCCCGGCGCCCCACACGATGGTGCCGGCAGGCACGAAGCGGCCGTTGATCACCGCCCCGCCCGCCTCGATCCGCTCCACCGCCTGCCCGGTCAGCACGGTGACGCCCAACCGGTCCAGCGCGCGGCGGGCGTAGTTCGACAGCTCGTCGGGGAAGGCCGCCAGGATGCGCGGCCCCGCCTCCACCAGCAGGATGCGGGCGGAGCGCGTGTCGATGCGGCGGAAGTCGCGGGCCAGCGTGTAGCGGGCGAGTTCCGCGGCCGAGCCCGCCATCTCCACCCCCGTCGGCCCGCCGCCGACGATGATGGTGGTCATCAGCGCCTTCTGCTGCTCCGGATCGGCGGTCACCTCGGCCTGCTCGAAACAGCCCAGCAGGCGGGCGCGGATCTGCCGGGCGTCCTCGATGGTCTTCAGCCCCGGCGCCACCTTGGCCCACTCGTCGTGCCCGAAGTAGCTGTAGGAGGAGCCGGTGGCCAGCACCAGCCGGTCGTAGGGCACGAAGCTGCCGTCCGCCAGCACAACGCGGCGCGCGGCGTGGTCGACGCCCGTCACTTCGCCCAGGACGACATCGATGTTGGGATGGCGGCTCAGCACCTTGCGGATGGGCTGGGCGATGTCGGCGGGCGACAGGGCGGCGGTCGCCACCTGGTACAGCAGCGGCACGAACAGGTGGTAGTTGCGCCGGTCGATCACCGTGACGCGCACGTTCGTGCCGCCCAGCTCCGCGGCGCAGGCCAGGCCGCCGAAGCCGGCGCCGACGATGACGACGTGCGGGTGGTTGTCCACGGGCGCGGGTGTCCGGTTGAGCTGCGGCACGGCTCTTTCCCTCCTCTGTGTTCGGTCTGGAAACCGCCGCCACGCCGAAGCATTCCGCACCGTACCCAAAGCGCTGCCGGAGCCGCCCCTATGTCGGAGGAGGTAACCGCCCCGCCAGGACGGATCGTCCATGCGAGAGCAAGGCCGCGCGCCCCTGTTGAGCCCCAGCCAAATGTTCAAGGGCCGGACGCCCATGGAGGGATCATGACCACCCGCACGCCACCCGACACGCCGGCCCTGATCGCCGAGCTGATCGACCTGCTTCAGCTGGAATACGACGCGCTGCCCGTCTACACGCTGGCGATCAGCGCGGTGGGTAACCGCGAGGCGCGCGATGCGCTCGCCGCCTTCCGCGACGACCACCAGCGCCACATCCGCGACCTGTCCGCCCTGCTGCGCGACGTGGGCGGCGTGCGCGTGCCGCTGCCGCACCTGCCCACCGGCCTCCTGAAGCTGGGCGTGCAGGTGGCGGCCCTGCCCGGCGGCGACCGCGCCATCCTGCTGGCCTTCAAGTCCAACGAATGGCAGTCGCAGGCTAAGTACGCCCGCCACGCCGCCCGCCTCCACCCGCCCGAGGTGGCCGAGGTGCTGCGCCGCAACGCCGAGGACGAGGCGCGCCACTACGCCTGGGCCTGCCGCACGCTGGAGGCGATGGGCTGCGGCTCGCGCTCCTTCGTGGGTGCGGCCACCGACGTCTTCGCCCGCGTGCACGGCACCAACGCCGACGTGATCGAGGCCGCCGGCCGCGGCGTGCTGGAGGCGACCGCCCGCCTTGTCCGCCCATCCGCATGATCCGCCCGTCCGCGTGAGTTGTTCCCGCACCGCGTGTTGATCCCCCGAAAGCCCGCCAGCAAAAGTTCGCCATCAGGAGAGGCCACGTGCGCCACGCCGCCCAACGGATCCAAGCCCCGCTCGACCGTGATGCCCTGTCCCATCTCGAACAGCACGTCCTGCCCGCCTTCATCGCCGAACGGCGCTGGTACGCCGCCAAGGACGCCGGCACGCCGCGCGTGCGCATCGCCGACGCCATGACCCTGCCGGTGGCGGAGGGCGCGGTGCTGGTCTGCCTGGTGCGGGTCGAGCCGCCGGGCGCTGCGGCGCAGACCTACCTGCTGCCGCTCACGCTCGACCGCGCCGGCACGGCGGAGCCCGGCGATCCCTACACCATCGCCGCCCCGGACGGCGGCCACTGGTCCGCCACGCTGCGCGACGCCTGCGGCGAGGAGGCGTTCGTGCGCGCCGTGCTGGACGGCATCCGCACCGGCGGGCGCATCGACGGCCTGTCCTTCCACCGCACCAGGGCATTCGCGGCCGCGGAGGACGCGCTGTCCGGCGACGTGCCGCTGCGCTGGCCGGGCGTGGAGCAGTCCAACACCTCCGTCCTCGTCGGCGGCGCCGCGATCCTCAAGAGCATCCGCAAGCTGGAATCCGGCACCCACCCGGAGGTGGAGATGACGCGCTTCCTGACGGAGGTCGCCGGCTACGCCGGCACGCCGCCGCTGCTGGGCTGGGTGGAGCGCGCGGGCGACAAGGGGCCCACCACGCTGGGCATGCTGCAGGCGCTGGTTCCGGACGCCGTGGACGGATGGGCGCACGTCACCGAGCAACTGGCCGAGCGGCTGAACCACTTCGACGGCGCGCAGGCCGACGACCAGTCCCTGCTGACGCTGCCGCGCACGCTGGGCCGGCGCACGGCGGAGCTGCACCGCGCGCTCGCCACCCCCACCGACGACGACGCCTTCCGCCCCGAACCGGTGGACGCCGCCGTGCTGGAGGAGTGGGCGGAGGGTGTCCGCCGCATGGCGCGCACCACGCTGGACAAGCTGCGCGGCGCGCTGGACCGGCTGGACGACGCCACCGCCGTGCAGGCCACGGCGCTGGCCGCCGCCGAAAGCGCCGTGATGGCGCAGATCGACGCGCTGACGCCCGCCGCCGCGAACCTCGCCCGCACGCGCCTGCACGGCGATTTCCACCTTGGGCAGGTCCTGGTGTCCGGCGACGACGTCTTCATCATCGATTTCGAAGGCGAGCCCATGCGCCCGCTGGCCGAGCGGCGGGCCAAGCACTGCCCCTTGCGCGACGTGGCGGGGATGCTGCGCTCCTTCGCCTACGCCGCGGCCACGGCGCGCGGCACCCTGCCGGACGACCTGGACGAACCCTCCCGCGCCGCGCGCGCGGCGTGGATCGGCTGGTGGGAGGGGGGGGCGGGCGGCGCCTTCCTGGACGGCTACCGCGCGGCCATCGGCGACTGCCCCTCCTTCCCGGCCGAACCCGGCACGGCGGCGCAGCTGCTGAAGCTGTTCCTGCTGGAAAAGGCGTTCTACGAGGTGGAGTACGAGCTGGCGAACCGGCCGGACTGGCTGGCGATCCCGCTGTCCGGCGTCACCGCCATCCTGCAGGCCGACGCCGGGCCGGACGTGGCCGACGCCGCCCCCGGCGCCATCGGGCAGGCAGCCCCCGGGTCGGTGGCGCTGGGCGAGGCACGGGCGCACGCCATGCCCTTCGGCGCCCAGGTGCTGCCGGACGGCACCGTGCGCTTCCGCCTGTGGGCGCCGGCCGCCGGGCACGTCTCCCTGCTGCTGGAGGACGTGGGCGCGCCCCTGCCGATGCTGAGCGTGGCGGACGGCTGGTACGAGTGGACCACCGCGCAGGCCAACGCCGGTACCCGTTACCGCTTCGTGCTGGACGGCGGACAGGAGGTGCCCGACCCCGCCTCGCGCTACCAGCCGGGCGACGTGCACGGCTTCAGCGAGGTCATCGACCCCACCGTCTACCCCTGGTCCGACACGGCGTGGCAGGGCCGGCCGTGGCACGAGACCATCCTCTACGAGTTGCACGTCGGCACCTTCACGCCCGAAGGCACCTTCCGCGCCGCCATCGACCGGCTGGACGATCTGGTGGAGCTGGGCGTGACGGCGATCGAGCTGATGCCGGTCAGCGACTTCCCCGGCGCCCGCAACTGGGGCTACGACGGCGTGCTGCCCTTCGCGCCCGACGGCGCCTACGGCCGGCCGGAGGACATGAAGGCGCTGGTGGACGCCGCGCACGCGCGCGGCCTGATGGTCTTCCTGGACGTCGTCTACAACCACTTCGGGCCGGAGGGGAACTACCTGGGCGCCTACGCCTGCCCATTCTTCACCGACCGGCACCAGACGCCGTGGGGGGCGGCCATCAACGTGGACGGCGTGGACAGCGCCAACGTCCGCGACTTCTTCATCCACAACGCGCTCTACTGGATCGAGGAGTTCCACCTGGACGGCCTGCGCTTCGACGCCGTGCACGCCATCATCGACGACAGCGACCGCCCCTTCCTGGAGGAACTGGCGGAGCGGGTGCAGGCCCTGACCGCCGGCCGGCGCCACGTCCATCTCGTCCTGGAGAACGACGCCAATCAGGCCCGCTTCCTGGCCCGCACCCCGGACAACCGCCCGCGCTGGCACACCGCGCAGTGGGCGGACGACCTGCACCACGGGCTGCATACCGCCGCCACCGGCGAGGCCGGCGGCTACTACGTCGACTACGCCGGTGCCGCCGACAAGCTGGGCCGCGCGCTGGCCGAGGGTTTCGCCTTCCAGGGCGAACCCACCGCCTTCCGCGGCGAGCCGCGCGGGGAGCCGTCCGCCCACCTGCCGCCCACCGCCTTCGTCGGCTTCCTGCAGAACCACGACCAGATCGGCAACCGCGCCTTCGGCGAGCGCATATCGCAGATCGCCCCGCCGGAAGCCGTGCGGGCGGCGGCGGCCGTCTACCTGCTGGCCCCGCAGATCCCCATGCTGTTCATGGGGGAGGAATGGGCCTCCACCCGCCCCTTCCCCTTCTTCTGCGACTTCGGCCCCGAACTGGCCGAGGCCGTGCGCAAGGGCCGGCGGGAGGAGTTCGCCGCCTTCCCCGAGTTCCAGGACGCGCAAGCCCGCGCCCGCATCCCCGACCCCACCGCGCCCGACACGTTCGAAAGCGCCAAGCTGGACTGGGAGAACCGCTCCACGCCGCCGCACGCCGAGTGGCTGTCCTGGTACCGCCGGGCGATCGAGACGCGCCAGCGCGAGATCGCCCCCCACCTGGAGGGCACGCCCGGCGGCGCCGGCCGCTACGAGGTGGTCGGCCGCAGCGGCCTCAGCGTGCAATGGAAGCTGGGCGACGGCAGCCGCCTGCACCTGCGCGCCAACCTGTCCGATACCCCCGCCCCCGGCCTGACCGACGCCCCCGGCCGCGTGGTGTGGACCGAGGGCGAGGGCGTGCGCGACGGCGTGCTGTCCCCCTGGTCGGTGATCTGGTCGATCGAGGAGGCGAGCGCCCTCGACCGCCTCGCCGAGCGCATGGGCATCGAGGCGGAGTACACGGACGCCGCCGGCAAGACGGTGCGCACCACGCCGGACACCGCCCGCGCGCTGCTCGCCGCCATGGGCGTGGACGCCCCGGACGAGGACGCCGCCATGGCCCGGCTGGCGGAGATCGAGCGGGCGGAGTTGGCGGGCCCGCTGCCGCCGGTCGCCGTCCTGCGCCACGACCGGCCGCCCTTCGCCGTTCCCGTCACCCTGCCCGCCGGCAGCGGCGAGCTGCATTGGACGCTGGTCCAGGAGGACGGCGCGGAACGCACCGGCGCCGTCCTGTTCGGCGACCTGCCGCTGGCCCGCCGCGCCGGCCTCGACGGCCGCGACGTGGAGGTGCGCCGCCTCGGCCTCGGCGACGCCCCGCCGCCGGGCTACCACCGCCTACGCGTGGAGGGCGACGGGACCGGCGCGGAGACCACCGTCATCATCGTGCCCGACCGCTGCCACCTGCCGGTGCCGCTGGAAATGGGTGAGCGGGTGTGGGGCCTGTCGGCGCAGCTCTACACCCTGCGCTCCGGCAGCGACTGGGGCATGGGCGACTTCGGCGACCTCGCCAACCTGGCCGAGGTCGCCGCCGGGCACGGGGCGGCGGTGATCGGCTTGAACCCGTTGCACGCGCTGTTCCTCGACCGCCCGGACCAGGCCAGCCCCTATTCCCCGGCCAGCCGCCTGTTCCTCAACCCGCTCTACATCGACGTCAGCGCGGTGCCCGACCTGATGGCCTGCGAGGAGGCTCGCGCCCGCCTGGCCGACGCGGACTTCCGGCAGGCCGTCGAAACGGCGCAGGCGGCGGAGTACGTGGACTACCCGGCGGTGGCCGCGCTCAAGCTGCCGGTTCTGGAAATGCTGTTCCGCGCCTTCCGGTCCGGCGCCTCGGCGGAGCGCCGCGCCGCCTTCGCCGCCTTCCGCGCGGAATGGGGCGAGGTGCTGGACCGCTTCTGCGTCTTCCAGGCCCTGCGCGAGCGCTTCGCCGCCGACGATCCCGCGCAAGCTGATTGGCGCCGCTGGCCGGAGAGTTTCCGCGACCCGGCCTCCCCCGACGTCGCCCGCTTCGCCGACGACAACCGCGACCGACTGGACTTCCTGGCGTGGCTGCAATGGGTGGCGGACGACCAACTGGCCAACGCCGAGGCGCACGCCGGCACCCGCGGCATGGCCATCGGCCTCTACCGCGACCTCGCCGTCGGCGCCGACAGCGCGGGCGTGGAAACCTGGGCCGCCCCGCACGTGGTGGTGTCGGCCGCGCACGTTGGCGCCCCGCCCGACCTGTTCAACCCCGCCGGCCAGGACTGGGGCCTGCCGCCCTTCCACCCGCGCGCCTTGCGGGAAGAGGCGTACGCCGGCTTCATCCGCCTGCTGCGCGCCAACATGCGCCACGCCGGCGGCTTGCGCATCGACCACGCCATGGCGCTCCAGCACGTTTACTGGATCCCGGAGGGCCACCCGCCCGGCGAGGGCGCCTACGTCGCCTACCCCATGGAGGACATGCTGGGCATCCTGGCTCTGGAGAGTGTGCGCCACCGCTGCCTCGTCGTCGGCGAGGACCTGGGCACCGTCCCGGCGGGCTTCCGCGAGCGCATGGCGGAGGCCGGCGTGCTCAGCTACCGCGTGGTGTTCTTCGAATGGGCAGCGGACGGCCGCTTCGTCGGCCCCGACGCCTACCCCTACCTGGCGCTGGCCACCGTGGGCAGCCACGACCTCGCCACCCTGCGCGGCTGGTGGGAGGGGCACGACATCGACCTGAAAGAGGAAAAGGGCCTCTACCCCGCCCCCGGCGAGGCGGAGAAGCAGCGGACGCGCCGCGACGAGGAACGCGCCCACCTGATCGAGGCGGTGCGGGCCGCCGGCCTGCCGCTGCCGGCCAGCTTCGGCAGCGCCTCACCCTTCGACGACGGGCTGGGGCACGCGGTGCACGCCTTCCTGGCGCGCACCAACGCCGCCATTGCCATGGTGCAGCTGGACGACCTGACCGGCGAGGCGGCACAGGTCAACCTGCCCGGCACGGTGGACCAGTACCCAAACTGGCGCCGCAAGCTTTCGTTGAGCCTGGAGGAGCTGTCCGACGACTTGCGCGCCGGAGCCATCGCCAACATCCTGGCCGCCGCCCGCCCGGCGCCGGCCGCAGGATAGGCCCGCCATGCAACGGCAGACCGCCCCGAACCGCAGCGGCCCGCTGGTGCGGGCCGGGGTGGTGCTCGGCCTTTCGTTCGGCGGCTTCTTCGACGGTATCGTCTTCCACCAGGTGCTGCAATGGCACCACATGCTGACCGGCGTGGCGGATGCGGCGGTGCGCGACGACATTGCGCTGAACACGCTGGCCGACGGCCTCTTCCACGCCGCCACCTATGTCCTCGGGCTGATCGGCCTGGTGATGCTGTGGCGCGCACGGGTCGAGTTGGTGGGTCCGCGCTCCGGCCGCGTCCTGGCCGGGGCCATGCTGGCGGGGGCCGGGCTGTTCAACCTCGTGGAGGGACTCGTCAACCACCAGCTGCTGGACATCCACCACCTGCGCACCGACGTGGCGGACCCGCTGCCCTGGGACATGGCCTTCCTCGCGTCGGGCGTGCTGCTGATGGCGGTCGGCTGGTGGCTGGTCCGCGCCGCCACCAGCGCCGCCACGGCGGAACGGTGATTTACGCCCGCGACGACCGGCGTGCGGCGCTGTTCACGTTTCCAATGACCGCAACGGCGGGGGGCGAGGGTGCAACCGGGAGCCGATTTCCACAAACGCACGTACCAGAAGCCGGACGGGCGCAAGCTCTACCTCTACGGCCGGCAGCCGCACGACCTGCCGGTGACGGAAGAGCTGGAGCCCGGACCCGTCTCCACGCCCCACCTGCGCTGGCACCCGCTGCGCGGCGAGTGGGTGGCCTACGCCAGCCACCGGCAGGAGCGAACCTTCAAGCCGCCGGCCGAGTTCTGCCCGCTGTGCCCCGCGCAGCCCGCCGGCTTCCCCGGCGAGATCCCCTTCGCCGACTTTGAGGTCGCGGTGTTCGAGAACCGCTTCCCCGCCTTCCACCCCGGCGCGCCGGAACCGCCGGAGCTGCCCATCCCCACCCGCCCCGCCAAGGGCCAGTGCGAGGTGGTGGTCTACAGCGCCGCCCACCGCGGCTCGGTCGGTGAGCTGTCGCGCGAGCGGCGAGAGCTGCTGGTGCGCGTCTGGGCCGACCGTTACCGCGACCTGCTGGCGCATGACATGGTCGCCTTCGTCATGCCCTTCGAGAACCGGGGCGAGGAGATCGGCGTCACCCTGCACCACCCGCATGGGCAGATCTACGCCTTCCCCTTCGTGCCGCCGGCCGTGGCGCCCATGGTCGCCGCCTTCCGCGAAGGGCCGGTGCTGTCCACGATGCGCGAGCGCATCGGCGACGCCTACGACGTCGCCGGGAACGAGCACGCGGTGGCTTTCGTGCCGCCCTGCGCCCGCTTCCCCAGCGAGGTCTGGCTGATGCCGCGCGCCTTCCACCCCGGCCCCTGGACCTTCTCCGACGCCGAGACGCTGGGCTTCGCCGACGCGCTGGGGGAGGTGGTGGCGCGCTACGACGCCCTCTACGGCCGGCCGATGCCGTACCTGTGCATCCTCTACGCCGCACCCAAGGGCGAGGAGGACCGCTTCCACTTCCACATCCAGTTCTTCCCCTTCCTGCGCACCGCCGAGCGGCTGAAGTACCTGGCGGGGTGCGAGCAGGGGGCGGGCACCTTCCTGGTCGACGGGCTGCCGGAACAGATGGCCGCCCGCCTGCGCGAGGTGAGGCTATGAGCGAGCTGTTCACCAAGACCTTCGGCACCGGCCCGGCCGCCACGGAGAAGGCGCCGGCGCGCGCCAACCTGCTGGGCGAGCACACCGACTATAACGACGGCTTCGTGCTGCCGACACCGCTCCCCTACTTCACCACGGTGTCCGTCGGCCCCGGCAAGCCCGGCGAGGTCGAGGCCTTCGCCGCCCAGTTCAACGAGACGCTGACCCGCCGCCTCGACGCGCCGGCGCACGGCGACTGGCTGGACTACGTCCTGGGCTGCGTGCGCGTGGTGCAGCAGCAGCGCGTCCCCGTCGAGGGGCTGCGCGTCGCCATCGAGAGCGACGTGCCCATGGGTGCGGGCATCTCCAGCTCCGCAGCACTGGAGGTGGCGACGCTGCGGGCGCTGCGCCGCTGGCTGGAGCTGTCCATCGACGACGAGATGCTGGCGCGGATGGGCCAGCGCGCGGAGTCCGGCTACGTCGGCATGCCCTGCGGGATCATGGACCAGATGGTCAGCTCGGTCGGCCGCCCCGGCGCGGCGCTGTTCCTCGACACCCGCTCCTCCGATTACGAGCACGTGCCGCTGCCGCGCAGCCACGAATTCGCGGTGGTGCATTCCGGCGTGTCGCACAAGCTGACCGACGGCGGCTACCGCCAGCGCCGGACGGAGTGCGAACAGGCGGCCGCCGCCCTGAACGTCGCCAGCCTGCGCGAACTGGACGTGGACGACCTGCCCGCCATCGAGGCGCTGCCCGAGCCGCTGAGCCGCCGCGCCCGCCACGTGATCACCGAGAACCGCCGCGTGCTGGACGGCATGCAGGCCCTGCGGGCCGGCGACGCGCAGGCGTTCGGCCGCCTGATGGTGGAGAGCCACCGCTCCCAGCGCGACGACTACGCCGTGTCGGTGCCGGAGATCGACGCGCTGGTGGAGAGTGCGCTTCAGCGCGGCGCGCTGGGCGCCCGCCTGACCGGCGGCGGTTTCGGCGGCTGCATCATCGCGCTGGTATCGGATGCGAAGGCATGGTGGCCCGCCGTCCAGGCGGACCACCCCAACGCTTGGCTGGTGTACCCGCGGTAGGCTCCGGCGTTGGGTTTTCGGCTTCGGCCTCAACCCAACCTACGACGCCGCAGTGCACCCGTAGGTTGGGTTGAGCACCAGCGAAAACCCAACGTCGAAGCGCCGCGTCACTCCGCCCCCAGCGCCGGGACCATGCCGGCCGGGACCGGCGTCACCACCGCCGGGGCGCTGCCGTGCGCGTCGTCCAGCGGGCCGGCGGCGTCGACTTCGGCCAGGAAGGCCTTGATGGCGGGCATCGTCTCCATCCACTGCTTCTGCACCTCGATGCCCGACCCCACCACGTTCAGCACGTAGGTCGACCAGCTGAGCGAGGCCAGGAAGTACCCCAGCGAGAAGGTGCCGGCATCCACGTACCACGCCCCCACCACCCAGGTGCACAGGTTGGTCACGTTGATGATCAGGCCGCGCCCGAAGTTGAAGCGCAGGAAGCGCCGGCCGGTGTGCGCGCCGAAGTCGGCGTAGGTGCCGAAGCGCTGGTCGTACTCGTCGCCCGTCGCGCGCTGCTTGCCCTCGACCACGATGGCCAGGAAGTGGCGGAAGGCGTGGGTGTGCCAGCGCTGGCGCTCGTAGTCCAGCTCCTGCAGGCGGGTGTAGAGCGGTTTCAGCACCGTGTTCAGGTAGATGGTCGCCAGGATGTCCAGCAGGCCGCCGACCACCACGATCACGCCGATCAGCGGGTACCACCACAGCAGCAGGCCCAGCGTCACCACGCCCGGCACCACCAGCGGGATGACGATGCGGAACAGGCTGTTCACGAACTGCGTCACCACGACCTCGCCGCGCTCGATCACCGCCTGCTGCATGGCGGTGTCGTGCGCCGCCGGATCACGGCGGGAGCGCAGCAGGTGGCGCAGGATCCCCACGCCCAGGTGGCGCGGCCCGGCGTACTGGAAGCAGGCCAGGTCGACGCGGCCCAGCACGTAGGGCAGGATGTTGCCGTGGCAAATCCAGAAGACGAAGGCCGTGCCCACCATCAGGTAGATGGCGTCCAGCGCCCGGTGCTGCGCCATGGCGTCGATCACCCGCCCGCCGAACAGCGGCACGAGCAGGTCGCCGGCCCGCTGTAGCATGATCAGCGCCGAGATCAGCGCCAGCGCCTTCCAGAACGGCTTGAACAGCCCCAGGACCCGTCGGACGATCGCCAGCATGTCAACCTCGAATGAAACCGACCGGGCGCCGCGGTCACCGGGCCAAAGAAGCGGCCAACGCCATGACCGGAGCCTGACCAGTTAGGATTAATTGAATGTAAAGCGGGGACGATGCCCCAGAATTGCTTTACCTATTATTGGAGAAGGGAATTGACCCTCCGGTTCACCTGTTTTTCACGACGTCATGCCCGGCCTTGTGCCGGGCACCCACGCACCTTGGATTGATCGGAGCGCGTGGATGCCCGGCACAAAGCCGGGCATGACGTATTCGGGGGAAAGGAAGAGAGCGGCTATACCCCCACCGCCTCCGCGTCCGGCAGGCGCAGCAGCAGGTCCTCCGGCCGTTCGGCGTGGAAGCGGCGCAGCGCGTCCTCCAGCGACGGCAGCCCGGCGCCGCGGACGGAGCGCAGCGCGCTGTACGCCGGGCGCGGTGCCGTCCAATTCAGGTCCGCAGCGGGCACCCCCAGCACCCGCTGCGGATCCAGCCCGGCGTCGCGGATCGCGCCGCGGGCGAACTCGGCCCAGGTCACCGCCCCGGTGTTGGCGAGGTGCCAGACGCCGCGCTCGCCATCCATCAGGAGGTCGAGCGCCACGTTCACCACGTCGGGCAGGTAGCTGGGCGAAACCGTGACGTCGCAGGCCGCCGAGAAGAACCGTCCACCGGCCACCGCGCGGATGGCGCGGGCGGCGAGGTTGCGGTCGTCCCACGGCCCGAAGGCAGGGCCGGAGCGCACCACCAGCGCGTCCGGGTCGGCGTCGAGCAGCAATCGCTCCGCCTCCGCCTTCGCAGCGCCATAGGCGCCGAGCGGCGCCGGGGTGTCGTCCTCGGTGTAGGGCGTCCCCTTCTCCCCGCCGAAAACGAGGTGACTGGAGAAGGCCAGCAGCGGCACGCCGGCGGCCCGGCAGGCGGCGCCCAGCACGTCCACGCCGACGACGTTCTCGCGCCGGCATCGCGCAGTGTCGCGCTCCGCCCCGTCCACGCGGGCGAAGCCGGCGGCGTTGATCACCGCCCACGGCCGGTGCCGCGTCAGCGCGGCGGCGGCCGAGACCGGGTCGGCGATGTCCATCGCCCCGCGCGGCAGCAGGACGTAGGGCAGCCCGCGCACCACGCACAGCCGCGCCACCGCGCGGGCCAGCGCCCCCTCGCCGCCGGTGATCAGCAGCGGGCGCGGCGCGTGCGCCGGCGGCGTCCAGCGCGGCCGGGCGGGGGCGAACGGATCGCAGCGCACCGGCGTCCAGTGGAAGCGGTCCTCGCGGTGCCACCAGCCCGGCGCGTCGAACACCGGGTGGTCGGCAGTCCCCGCCGTCGCCAGCTCGCGCACGAGGCGCGCCAGCGCCGTCGGCCGCGGCGCCGGCCCGCGCACGTCGAACACGCCGGACTCATAGAACCCCGCCCGCCGCGTCAGCAGGCTGTTCCAGTCGTAGCTGCCCAGCAGCGCCCACGCCGTCACCGCGCGGACGTCGACGCCGCGCCCGCGCAGGCGGTGCGCCGCGTCCCACGCCTCCTTCAGCCAGCGCAGCTGCTCCTCGCGGCTCGAACCGTTGTGCACCTCGGTGGCGGCGATGGGCAGGCGGTAACGCTCCCACGCCTCCTCCAGCAGCGTCTCCAGGCCCACGGTGCCCTCGGCCACCACGCGGATGGCCTCCACGTCCACGTAGCGGTCGCGCTCGTTGCCGCCGGCGCGCACGCCGGGGTAGCGCTTCACCCGGTCGTCCAGGAAGCGCTCGCTGGTCAGGTAATGGTCGATGCCCAGCACGTCGGGCGGGCACGGGTCGGCCGCCAGCGCGTCCAGTTCGCCCTCAAGCCCGCCTTCGGCCATGTAGGACCACAGCGGGTGCCCGCGCGTCACGCGGCCGGCCAGAAGGTCGAAGGTCAGCCAGCGGCGGTGGTTCTCGTGCTCCGCCTCATAGGCGAGGCGCGGCGTGCTGTGGCACTTGCCCAGGTCTTCCGTCTGCACCAGCCGGGCGGCCGGGTTGACCTTGCGGATGGCGCGCATCGCCAGGACCGTGCCCTTGATCTGGTTGATCAGGATACGGCGGAAGGTGGCGTGGTCGCGGGCGTGCGGGTACCACAGACCGTAGAGGCCGCAGAAGCGCGCCGTCGTCAGCGGCTCGTTCACCGGCGTGTAGAGGTCCACCCAGGGATACCGCTCGGCCACGCGGGCGGCGTAGGCGGCGAATTTCTGCGGGAAGTCGGGCTGCGTCAGGTCGGTGCCGCGCGGCCCGTTGCCGTGGTGCAGCAGCGCCGCGATCGGCCGCACGCCCAGTTCCCGCAGCCGCCCCAGCCGCTCGTCCGTCCATCGCCAGTCGGCCTTCGCCAGCCCCTCCGGCGCCACCCGCTCCCACAGCACGGGGTAGCGGATCGCCGTGATGCCCAGCGCGGCGAAAGCATCCAGATCCGCGATGCGCTCGTGGTGGCCGCTCAACCGCGTCTGATCGACGAAGCGGTCGCGCAGCCGGGCGACGGTGCATTCCACCCCACCCCACATCTCGATCGCCCGATTCTCAGTCGCCCGATTTTCGGTCGGTTGCCGCACGGCCGGTCTCCTCAAGGTCTGCGCCGGAATTGAGGACCGATGTCGCGCCGAGTATGGTTAGCAGAAGATTAACATAAGACGCCGAAGCACCCCCGCCGGTTTTTGTCACATCCCCAAATGGATCCCGCTTTTTGTCACAGCCGCGCAAGTCCAGGAAACCCGCCGGCCTCCGCCACCTGTCCTTTTGCGCCCCATCCGGGCCAGCTGTTGGTTATTTTTCGTTAACCATGATCGCCGAACACTTCGCCCCACTTGCCGGGCGCGTCTTCAACAGGCGCCGGCTACAGCGAATGCGGAGCGAAGCGTGCAGCGCAACACCCTCTCCCTCGACGGCGCATGGGATTTCCAGTACTTCGGCGACGACGTCGTCGCGCTGGAGGACGTCCGTGACTGGCGGACCTGCGTGGTCCCCGCCCCCTGGCAGGCGCAGTTCGACGACCTGCGCGACCACATGGGCCGCGCCTGGTACCGCCGCGACGTGGAGGTGCCCGCCGACTGGGCCGGCGCCCCGATGTTCCTGTGCTTCGGCGCGGTGAACTACTTCTCGCGCGTGCTGGTCAACGGCATAGAGGTGGCGGCGCACGAGGGCGGCTACCTGCCCTTCGAGGTCGACGTCACACGCTTCCTGCGCCCCGGCCGCAACGAACTGGCGGTGTCGGTGACGGCGCCGACCGACGATCCCGACGCCTACCCTGAGTTCCCCTTCGCCGAGACCCCCTTCGGCAAGCAGAGCTGGTACGGCCCGCTGAGCGGCATCTGGCAGTCCGTCCGCCTGGAGCGCCGCGCCGCCGACCACATCACGTCGGTCCGCCTCGTCCCCGACCTGGACGCCGGCACGGTGCGCGTCACGGTGGACCTCGTCCGCCCGCTGCGCCGCGACCATGACATCGACCTGGACATCATCGCGCCGGACGGCACCGCCGTTGCCGCGCTGGTCGAGGCCGTGGCCGCCGGCCAGGACCGCGTCACCGCCACCATCACCGTGGCGCAACCGCAGGCATGGTCGCCCGACACCCCCAACCTCTACCGTCTGAAGGCGGCGCTGCGCCAGGACGGGGAGCTGGTGGACACGCTGTCCGAAAGCTTCGGCTTCCGCACCGTCACCGTGAAGGACGGCCGCATCCACCTGAACGGCGCGCCGGTCATGCTGCGCGCGGCGCTGGACCAGGACTACTACCCCGACGGCATCTGCACGGTGCCTTCGGAGGAGTTCCTGGAGGACCAGTTCCGCAAGGCCAAGGAACTCGGCCTCAACTGCCTGCGCTGCCACATCAAGGTGCCGGACCCGCGCTACTACGCGGTCGCCGACCGCGTCGGCCTGCTGATCTGGACCGAGCTGCCGAACGCCGGCCGCCTGACCGGCCCGGCGGCCGAGCGCCTGGAGGCCACGCTGAAGGGCATCGTCGAGCGTGACGGCAACCACCCCTCCATCATCTGCTGGACGATCATCAACGAGAACTGGGGCACCGACCTGGTGCACAACCAGGAGCACCGCGACTGGGTCAACGCGACCTACCGCTGGCTGAAGGAGTTCGACCCGACCCGTCTGGTCGTCGACAACTCGCCCCTCTACCCCAGCTTCCACGTCCAGTCCGACATCGAGGACTATCACTTCTACGCCGCGATGCCCGACCACCGCCATTCCTGGGACGGCTTCGTGGAGCGCATGGCGAACCGCGCGGAGGCGACCTACAGCCACCACGGCGACGCCAGGCGCACCGGGCAGGAGCCGATCATGTGCTCCGAATTCGGCAACTGGGGCCTGCCCGACCCGAAGCTGCTGCGCGGCGCCGACGGCAAGGAGCCGTGGTGGTTCGAGACCGGCCATGACTGGGGCGAGGGCGTCATGTACGCCCACGGCATCGAAACGCGCTTCCACTCCTATGGCCTGGACCGCGTGTTCGGCAGCATGGAGCGCTTCGTCGAGGCGGCGCAGTGGCAGCAGTTCCGCGCGCTGAAGTACCAGATCGAGGCGATGCGCCGTCAGCCGAACCTCGCCGGCTACGTCATCACCGAGTTCACCGATTGCCATTGGGAGTCGAACGGCCTGCTCGACATGCGCCGCAACCCGCGCGCCTTCCACAACGTGTTCCACACCATCAACGCCGACACGGTGGTGGTGCCGCAGTGGAACCGCGTGGCCTATTGGGAAGGCGAGGAGGTCGAGGTCGGCCTTGCCGCCGCGCACGGCCGCGGCGACACGGTGGACGGCGTGGAGATGCGCTGGTCGCTGGACGCCGCCGGCCTGGGCGACCGCGAGCCGATGGAACTGACGCCCGGCGTGCGCCACGCCCGCCCCGCCAGCTTCCGCGCCCCGCACGTCGACAAGCCGGAGGTCCACCGCCTGGAACTGGAGATTGCCACCGGCGACGGCGTGCTGGCCACCAACCACGTCGAGCTGGCGATCCACCCCCGCCGCACGGCCCCGCCGGCCGGTGCCGTCGCGGTGTGGTCCCCGGACGCCGATCTTACCGAGCGCTTTGCGGACCTCGGCTACGCCACGGCCCCGGACGCCAAGGCGGCCGACGTGATCGTCGCCCGCCGCCTGGACGACGCGCTGGGGGCCGAGGTGCGCGCCGGTGCCTGCCTGATCGTGCTGGCCGACGAGCCGCAGGAGCTGCAGCCGATGTTCCCGCACTTCCAGAACGTCCGCGTGGTGCCGCGCCACGGCTCCATGTGGCTGGGGGCGTGGGCCTCGTCCTTCTCGTGGGTGAAGCGCACGGGGGCGTTCGCCCGGCTGCCGGGCGGTCCGCTGATCGACCACAGCTTCGACCGGGTGATCCCCGACCACGTCATCGCCAACTGCACCACCTGGGACTTCCAGGCCCGCGTGCACGCCGGCATGGTGGTCGGCTGGGTGCACAAGCCGGCCGCGCTGATCGTGGAGCGCGACTGCGGCCACGGCCGCATGGTGGCGACCACCTTCCGCCTGCTGAACGACGCCCCCGGCGCCGACCCGACGGCCACGGCCCTCCTCGACGGCCTCGTTGAGCTGGCCCTCAAGGGCCGCGACACCGCCGGCACCGAGCGCGTCCGCGAGACGGTGGGCTGATCCGGCAATCCCGCCTCCCCCGGCCCTGCCGGGGGAGGCGGGACAACGGCCGCCCTGAGATTCCACTCGTAGGTTGGGTTGAGCGCCAGCGAAAACCCAACGTGTTCGCAGTGCAAAGAGCGTTGGGTCTCGACCCAACCTACGCCGGGACTCCCCTGATCCTCGCCAACAACTTGCCCCGCCCTGCCCGCTTACGCCGAGAGAAAAACCCTTTCATTCCGCCGCCCGTCGCGCCAGCGCTTCGTCCATCGAGAAGCCTTCCGCCTGCAGCCGCCATAGCGCGTCGAAGGTGCCGCCACGGCGGCGCAGTTCGGTGGGGCTGCCGTCCTCGACGATGCGGCCGTCCACCAGCACCACGATCCGCTCGAACCCCGACAGGGTGGACAGCCGGTGCGCCACCGCCAGGACCGTGCGGCCGTGCATCAGGTCGCCCAGGGCCCGCTGAATCTCCAGCTCCGATTCCGTGTCCAGCGCCGAGGTCGCTTCATCGAGGATCAGGATGGGCGCGTTCTTCAGGAAGGCCCGCGCGATGCCGATGCGCTGGCGCTGCCCGCCCGACAGCTTGATCCCCCGCTCCCCCACCAGCGTGTCGTAACCCTGCGGCAGTTCGCGGATGAAGTCGTCGCAGTAGGCGGCCCGCGCGGCCAGGATCACCTCCTCGTCCGATGCGTCCGGCCGGCCGTAGCGGATGTTCTCCAGCACGGAGCGGTGGAACAGCGAGATCTCCTGCGGCACCACGGCGATGGCGTCGTGCAGGCTGTCGCGCGTCACGTGGGCGATGTCCTGCCCGTCGACCAGCACGTGGCCGTGCTGCACGTCATCGAGCCGCTGCAGCAGGCCGACCAGCGTGGACTTGCCGGCGCCGGAGGGCCCGACGACGCCGATCCGCTGCCCGGCCGGGATGCGCAGGGTGAAGTCCTTGAACACCCGCCGCCCGTCGTCGTAGGCGAAGGTAACGTTCTCGAACTCGATGGAGCCGCCCAGGCCGATCAGCCGCTGCGCGTCCGGAACGTCGGCCACGGCGTGCGGCTGGCCGACGACGCGCAGCGTGTCGGCGATCTGGCCGAAGTGCTGCGTCGTTCCGACCAGCGCGAAGGCGAGGTCGCGGGAGCCGTGCAGGATGCGGAAGGTCAGCGCGCTGACCAGCACCACGTCGCCCGGCGTAATGCGCCCGGCCGTCCACAGCGACACCGCCCACACCAGCATGCCGCCGGCCATCACCCACAGGCACAGGTCGTGCACCACGCGGGTCTTCTCCAGGTAGAGCCAGCTGCGCCGCTGTGCCGTCGCCTCGCCATCCATGATCCGCGCCAGCCGTGCCCGCTCCCGCGCGCGGGCGGAGAAGGCCTGCACCACCCAGATGTTGGACACCACGTCCACCAACTCTCCGCCGGCATAGGACGCCTGCTCGGCGTAGGTCCGGTGCAGCGGCCGGCCGCGCACGCCGATCAGCGCGATGCCGCTCGCCACCACGGTGACGAACACCACCAGGGCCGCCGCCATGCGCCAGTCCACCGTGGTCAGCACGAGCACGGCGCCGATAAAGTCGGTGATCGGCGGCAGGATGTTCCAGGTGAAGGTGCCGATCAGCGCCCCCGCCGCCCCCGCCGTGGCGGTGATGCGGTTGCCCAGCGACCCGGCGAAATGCTCGGCGAAATAGCGCATGGGATGGCCGGACAGGTGCTGGAACAGGTCCAGGCGGATGTCCACACCCACGCCCACCACCGTCCGGCACCCCAGCCAGCCGCCCAGCCGCCACAACCCGTTCTCCACGCCGATCAGCGCAATGAAGAAGATGAGCGGCGACCACACTGCGGCGGCGTTGCGCTCGGGCGCCGCCATCGCGTCGACCAGCAGTTTCATCCCGTACTGCACCGCCACCGCGCAGGCGGCAGCCCCGATGACCAGGGCCAGCAGCCCGGCGAAGTGCCAGGGCCAGCGGGCGACGTAGCGCAGGAAGAACAGCACGGGGCGCTGCGGAAACGGCGGGCTGGAAGCCATGACGCAGATCCTTGGAAAGGTTCAGGCGGCGCTGTCCGCCGTTTCGGCCCGGCGCGCGCGCGCACCCTCGAACACTGCCTGCCAGCGCCGCAGCGCCTCGGCCAGCGGCTGATGAACGCTGCGATGCTCGGCATCCAGATAGCCGAGCAGCCCCACCCTGCAATGCCGGTCGTTGGTCCAGCCGGGGTAGTCGAGCACGGGGTAGAGGCAGATCCCCTCCACCGGCACGCCGGCCCGCATCGCCGCCAGCACCTCGCCGGCCACGTAGTCCAGCCAGGGCACGCGGGCGTCGTCCTCCGCCCCCGTCTCGGCCACCAGGATCGGCCGGCGGTAGCGCTCCCAGCAGTCCGCCAGGATCTCGCGGAAGGGGCGGTAGTGCGGGCTCCCCACCGGGATCGTCCCGCCGCCGAGGAACCACTGGTTGTCGGAGTAGTAGTTGAGCCCGATGACGTCCAGCAGATCCGGCCGTCCGCCCAGCCCCGGCCACAGCTCGCCCGCCGTCATGTCCCAGGACTGGTACTGGCAGCGGGTGTAGGCCTCGGCCTCGGCACGGTCCTCGGGCCGTTCGGGGTGCGCGGCCACGTGGATGGCCGGGTCGACGTGCACGAAGCGGGCGCGCGGGTCGGCGTCGCGCACCGCCTCGATCCCGGCGACCGCGGCGCGGACCAGCTGGTGCTTCAGCTCGAAGCCGCGACCGCGCTCGCACGGGTTCATCATGGCCATGTCGCCGCCGGCCCAGGACCAGTAGGCGATCTCGTTGACCGGGCAGTAGAAGGGCACGCCGTCCGTCTCGTCCCGCACCAGCCGCGCAACCGCGCGGGCGAAGCGGGCGAAGCGGTCGATGAAGGCGGGGCGCCAGATGTCCACATCGTCCGGCCAGCCGTAATGGCACAGGTCCCAGATCACCTGCACGCCATGGTCGCGGGCGGCGTGCAGCATGGGCAGGACGCTGGACCAGTCGTACCGCCCGGGCGACGTCTCGATCAGGTGCCAGCGCACCCCGTCGCGCGCCGTGCGGATGCCGTGGCCGCGCAGGCAGCGGTAGTCGGCCGCCGCCGCCCGGTCATGTCCGGTCGCCGCGATCAGGTCGAGGCGCCGGCCGTCCGGCCGCCGGTGCGTGGAACATTCGAAACCGCCTAGGAAGACGCTGTCGAACAGGGTCGGCGTGTGCATCCGTCGCCCTCCGGATGGGGATCGCCTCATTCGGCGGCACTGACCGGCTTCGATACCGCCACGCCCTGCGCCATGGTGGACAGCGCCCGCGCCGCCTCCGCCGTGCTGCGCCCCTGCTCCTCCGCCTTGGCGATGCGGCCGAAGAGGGTCAGCGCCTGCGCCACCACCTGATCCATGTTGTAGTAGCGGTAGGTGGCCAGCCGGCCGACGAAGTGCACGTTGGGTGTCGCGTCCGCCAGCGCCTGGTACTTGCGGTACAGCTCGGCGTTCTCGGCCCGCGGCACCGGGTAGTACGGGTCGCCGTCGGAGGCCGGGAACTCGTACGTCAGGCTGGTCTTGGCGTGGCGCTGGCCGGTCAGGTGCTTGTACTCGGTGATGCGCGTGTACGGCACCTCCTCGCCGGGGTAGTTCACCACGGCCACCGGCTGGAACCACTCCTGCTCCTCCGTCTGGTGCCGGAAGCGCAGCGACCGGTAGGGCAGCTTGCCGTAGCGGTAGTCGAAGTACTCGTCGATCGGCCCGGTGAAGACCAGCGTGTCGAACTTCACGTCCCGCACCACCTCGCGGTAGTCGGCGTTCAGCATGATCTTGATGTTCGGGTGGTCGAGCATGTTCTCGAACATCCGCGTGAAGCCGTGCAGCGGCATGTTCTGGAAGCTGTCGCCGAAATAGCGGTCGTCGTCGTTGGTCCGCGTCGGCACGCGGGACGTCACCGCCTTGTCCAGCTCGGACGGATCCATACCCCATTGCTTGCGCGTGTAGCCGCGGAAGAACTTCTCGTACAGCTCCCGCCCGACCTTGCTGACCACCACGTCTTCCGACGTGCGGATCTCCGGCACCGCCTCCGCCCGCGCGGCGAAGAAGGCGTCCACCTCGCTCTCTGCCAGATCGAGGCCATAGAGCTTGTTGACGGTGGTGCGGTTGATCGGGATGGGGACCAGCTGGCTGTCCACGTGGGCCAGAACGCGGTGCTCGTACGGGCGCCATTTGGTGAAGCGCGACAGGTACTCGGCCACTTGCGGCGCGTTGGTGTGGAAGATGTGCGGCCCGTAGCGGTGGATGAGGATGCCGTCGTCGTTGTAGTGGTCGTAGGCGTTGCCGCCGATGTGCGGGCGCCGGTCGATGATCAGCACGCGCTTGCCCAGGCCGCGCGCCAGCCGTTCGGCCAGGACGCTGCCCGCGAACCCGGCGCCGACGACCAGATAGTCGAAGCCGGCGCGCCCCACCAGCGGAACCCCGTTGCGCGGCGAGCGCGAGGAGGCGACGACCGGCTGCCCCGGGACGCCGTCGTTCAGATCACGCATTCGATCAACCCTTTCATGCGGGCCCAAGTCTGGTCCCAGGACATGTCGGCCAGCGCGCGGTCGACCTCGGCCAGCCAGCGCTCCGACCGGCCTTGCCCGCTCAGCGCGCGCTCGATGGCGGCGACGAACTCGTCGGGCGTGCGGGCGATCTGGACGAGGCCGGCGTCGCCGTAGGTGCGCACCACGTCGCGGATCGGCGTGGAGACGACCGGGCGGCCGGCGGCCAGGAACTCCGGCGTCTTGGTCGGGCTGATGAAGCGGGTGGATTCGTTCAGCGCGAAGGGCATCAGCGCCACGTCCCAGCCGGCCAGATAGCGCGGCAGGTCGGCGTAGCTGCGCCCGCCCAGGTAATGGATGTTTGGCGCATGCGGCAGGGTCGCCGGGTCGATCTTCACCACCGGCCCGACCATGACCAGCTGCCAGTCCGGCCGCATGCGGGCGATGCCGGCCAGCAGGTCGATGTCGAACCTCTCGTCGATGACGCCGAAGAAGCCCATGCGCGGGCGGGGCAGCGCGGCCTGGTCCTCCGGTTCCACCACGGCGCCGCGGGCGGCGGCGAAGTGCGGCACGTCCACGCTGCTGGGAAAGGCGTGCACGCTGGGGTGCCGGTCGCGCTTGGCCTCATAAAGGCTGTAGCCACCGGTGAAGACGAGGTCGGCGCGTTCCATCAGCGCGCGCTCGCGCTCCACCAGCTGCGGCGGCGCGCCCTTGAAGGCCGACAGCTCGTCCATGCAGTCGTAGACCACCGCCGACGCCTCCAGGTGGTCGGAGAACGCCAGGCTCATGGGCGTGTAGTACCAGAGGATCGGCCGCGTCACCCCGGCGTCGGCGAAGTGGCGGTCGAGCAGCGTGCGTTGCGCGGCCTCCGCGTCCACCCCCGCCGGGATGCGCGGCACCAGCAGCGTGACGCCCGCGTCGGTGCCGTGCACGTCCAGGTGCGGCTCCGCCGCATCGGTCGGCACCGGCTCCTCCACGAAGAACAGGCGGGATTCGCGGGCGAAGCGCGTCATCAGGTGCTGCGGACGCTGGTGAACGAAGTGCCAGCGCAGATGCGAAAAGCAGACGAAGTCCCGAGGGTACGATCTCTTGCTGGTTCGCTTGGCGACCGGATCCGCGCCATCGGCGACCGCTGTCCGGTCGGGGCGCACGGTCAGGTCATCGCCCTCGGCGTACTCCATCGGCACGATCTCCCTGGTTCAAGAATGTGATGGTACGAACGCATGAAAGTCACGTCCGCCTACGGGGTCCGCCAACAGCGGATTTCGGGAAGGGTTCCCGCGCCGCGTCATAACGATAGGGAGTAACCCCCGTTTTCCAAACCCGCCTGGACACTCCACCGTCTATCGGGGAAAGACGCGCTTATTTGCAGGTTTTTCAAGTGTTAAAGGACATTGCGAAGACAAGAGCACTTAGTCACAAGATATGCTTGGCGCGCCACCGCGAAGACGAATCATCTCTCATCTGACATAACCCAGAGGCGGTAACCATCCGACCTGCGGTTGCGCCACTTGCACTCCGCACGATCGGAGCGGCGGCCCCGTGAAACAATTGGCGGACATGGGCACGGGTCCACTTTCGGGCGCTCGACCGACGTGGCCACCGTCCGGATACTCCCGCCCACGACGCCTTTCCCCTGTCCTTTCGAATGGTATCCGCATGCTGACCAGCCCCTCGGCCCTGCGTCATCCCGATGTCGTCTCGCTCGCCGCCGGCCCCCTCACCCTCGACGTGGCGCCGGAGGCCGGCGGCTCCATCGCCCGCTTCCAGGGCCGCCAGGGCACGCGGGTGGTCGACTGGCTGCGCCCGGCGACGGCGGAGGCGCTGGCCGCGCGCGACCCGCTGGGCATGGCCAGCTTCCCGCTGATTCCCTTCTGCAACCGCATCCGCGACGGCCGCTTCACCATCGGTGAGACCGAGGTGCGCCTGCCCGCCAACTACGCCCACTCCCGCCACGCCATCCACGGCCACGCATGGCAGCGGCCGTGGACGGTCGCCGACCGCACCGACAGCGCCGTGACCCTGGCCTTCGAGCACCGGCCGGACGCCTGGCCCTTCCGCTACGACGCGCGCCAGACCTACGCGCTGGACGACGCCGGCCTGACGGTGAGTCTGACGGTGACCAACCGTGGCGGCGTGCCGATGCCGCTCGGCCTCGGCCACCACCCCTATCTGCCGCGCACGCCGAAGACGACGGTGACTGCCCGCGTCGACGCCATCTGGTCGACCGACCACGAGGTGATGCCCGCGCGCATGGAGCGCACCTGGGTGACCGACCAGCTCGCCCACGGCCTGCGCGTCAACGACGCGGTGCTGGACAACAACTTCACGGGCTGGGACCGCACCGCGACGGTGCGCTGGCCGGAGCTGGGCGCCGCGCTGCGGATGACGGCCGACGCCCCGCTCGACTTCCTGGTGGCCTACACGCCGGCCATGGAGGACTTCTTCTGCCTGGAGCCGGTCGGCAACTGCACGGACTGGCCCAACCTCACCCAGCTCGGAACGGAGCGCGTCGGCGGCATGCTCCTGCCCGCCGGCGAAACCACCACTGTGGCCTTCCGGCTGGAGCCGGTCTGGGTGGCGTAGCGTTCTCCCCCAGACTCACCACACCTTGCGCGCCAGATCGTCACCCCGGCTGGTCAGGTCGGCGAAGGTCCGGCGCGCTTCCTCCTCGCCCACCCAGGCGTCGGGAGCGACCACGCCGGCCATGCCCTGCGGCGTGGCGTCGGCGCCCGGCCGCTCCCCCTCGTCCGAGCCCAGCGCGTAGGCGGCGCCATTGCGCACCTCGACGATGGCGTAGCGCCCCTGGCGCTCGATCAGGCGGAAGCTGCCGTGCTCGGAAACGATCGTCACGTCGGCCATGCGGTTTCCTCTTCCCGTGGTGATGGTCAGCGTGCGTGGTGGGTGCGGAAGTACTCGGCCAGCCCTTCGGCCGGGCCGATCTGCGCGGCCACCGGGGCGCGCGCGGCTGCGTAGCGCGCCAGCGCATCGCCCAGCGCCGGCATGACGCCGCCACGCTCCGATCCCAGAACACCGTAGGCCGGCCGTGGTGCCGTCCAGCCCAGCCGGGCGGCGGGAACCGCGTCCACCCGCGACGCGTCAAGGCCGCAGCGATCGGCCGCCATGCGCGCCAGATCGGCCCAGGTCACCGCCCCTGCCGACGCCAGATGCCAGATGCCAGCCTCCCCGTCGATCAGCAGGTCAAGCGTGGCGTCCACGAGGTCCGGCACGTAGGTGGGCGACACGGTCACGTCCGCCGCCGCGGCGACGCGCTGCCCGGCACGCAGGCGGTTCAGCGTCTGCGTCACGAAATTGTGCTGGTCCCATGGCCCGAAGAAGGCGCTGGAGCGCACGACCAGCGCCCCCGGCAGCGTGCGCAGCACGCCCGCCTCCGCCGCCGCCTTGCTGGCGCCGTAGACGTTGAGCGGCGCCACCGGATCGGACTCCACGTACGGCGTCCGCTTCGCCCCGTCGAACACAAGGTCGGTGGAAAAGGTCACCAGCGCCACGCCGCGCGCCGCGCAGGCCTCGGCCAGACGCACGGCCCCATCCGTGTTCTCGCGCCGGCAACGCTCCGGCTCGGCCTCCGCCTCGTCGACGCGGACGTAGCCGGCGGTGTTGACCAGCGCCCACGGCCGGTGCCGGTCAAGCGCCGCCGCCACCGACGCCGGGTCGTAGATGTCCAGCTCGTGCCGCCCCAGCACGCGGTAGGGCAGCCCGCGCAAGGCGCAATGCCGGGCGAAGGCGCGGCCCAGCGTGCCCGTCGCCCCGGTGATCAGCAGCGTGCGCGGCTCCCCCCGCCGCGCCGACAGCGTCCAGGCGCCGTAGGGCAGCGTGTAGGGCCGGCAGCGCACCGGCGGCCAGAAGAAGCGGTCGGGCCGGTGCCACCAGCCCGGTGTGTCCAGCACCGGATGGTCCGCGTCGCCGTCCCGCGCCAGCCCCGCCAGCAGCCCGGCCAGCGCGGTGGGCCTCGGCTTTGGTGACCGCCCGTCGAAGACGCCGGATTCGTACACCCCGTCGCGCCGGGTCAGCAGGCTGTTCCAGTCGACGCTGCCCAGCAGCGACCACGCCGTCATCGCCCGCACGTCCACTCCCCGCGCGCGCAGGCGCTGCGCGCCGTCCCACACCTCCTTCAGCCAGCGCATCTGCTCCTCGCGGGTGGAGCCGTTGTGCACCTCCGTGGCGGCGACGGGCAGGCCGTAACGCTCCCACGTCTCCAGCAGCAACCCCTCGAAGCCGACGACGCCCTCGGCCACCACGCGCACCGCTTCCACGTCGGCGTAGCGGTCGATGCCGTTGCCGCCATGCGTCTCGGGCGGGTAGCGCTCCAGCCGTTCGTCCAGGAAGCGTTCGCTGGTCAGGTAGTGGTTGCCGCCGATCACGTCGGGCGGGCACGGCTCCGCCACCAGCTCCTCCAGCAAACGGCGATGCGGCGGGTCGAGCGCCGCCTCGTCCAGGTAGGGGCGCAGCGGGTGCTCCGCGTCCACGCGGCCCGTGAGCAGGTCGAGGCTCAGCCACCGCCGCTCGTTCTCGTACGCCGCCTGATAGGCGAGGTGCGGCGTGCTGAAGACGCGGCAGATGTCCTCCGTCTGGATCAGCCGGGCCTGCGGGTTCACGGCGCGGATCGCCCGCATGGCGCGGCGGATGCCGTCGATCTGGTTCAGCAGCATGCACAGGAAGGCGCGGTGGTCGCGCGCATGCGGGTACCACAGGCCATAAAGGCCGCTGAACCGCGCGGTGGTCAGCGGCTCGTTGATCGGCGTCCAGTCCTCGACCCAGGAGTAGCGCTCCGCCGCGCGCGCGGCGAAGGCGGCGAAGCGCTCGGCGAAGGCCGGGTCGGCCAGGTTGGTGGCGCGCGGTCCGCTGCCGTGGTGCAGCAGGCCGACGATGGGCTTGATGCCCAGCTCCCGCAGCCGCTCCAGGCGCCGGTCGGTCCAGCTCCAATCCGCGCTCTCCAGCCCTTCCGGCGCCACCCGCTCCCACAGCACGGGGTAGCGGATGCGGTGGATGCCGAGGCGGGCGAAGGCGTCCAGGTCGTCGAGGCGCTCGTGATGGCCGCTCAGCACCGTCTGGTCGACGTAGTCGTCGCCGATGCGGGCGACGGTGCTTTCGATGCCACCCCAAACCTCGATCTCCGGCATGCATATCTCCTCATGGCGCGGGGATCATAACCGGGGCCGGGCGCGTACGGCCCGGTCGTCAGAGGAAATACCCCGTTGGAGCAGCACGCCTTCCGCGCCGCCGTTCGGTTTGCACACGGCATGAGCCACGTCGTTCTTCTCGGCGATTCCATCTTCGACAACGCGGCCTACGTCGGCGGCGGCCCCGACGTGGTGGCGCAGCTGCGCCCGCTGCTGCCGGCCGGCTGGCGCGCCACGCTGCGGGCGGTGGACGGCGCGGTCACCGGCGGCGTGTCCCGCCAGCTCCAGCAGCTTCCCGCCGACGCCAGCCATTTGGTGATCAGCACCGGCGGCAACGACGCGCTGGGCCAGTCGGGCGTTCTGGACGAGCGCGCCTTCTCCATCGCCGGCGCCGTCGGTCGGCTGGCCGGCGTGCGCGAGGGATTCCAGCGCGACTACCGCGCCATGCTGGACGCGGTGCTGGCCCGCCGTCTGCCAACGGCGGTGTGCACCATCTACGACGCCCGCTACCCCGACCCGCAGCGCCAGCGGCTGGTGGTGACCGCGCTCACCGTCTTCAACGACGTCATCACGCGCGAGGCGTTCGGGCGCGGCCTGCCGCTGATCGATCTGCGGCTGCTGTGCGACGAGGACGAGGACTACGCCAACCCTATCGAGCCTTCGGTGCACGGCGGCGCCAAGATCGCCCGCGCCATCGCCGCCCTGGTGACCGCCCCGCCCGCGCGCCGGCCGGAGGTGTATGCACGGTGACCTACTCCGCCGCCGCTGGAACCCCGCACAAGGGCGTTGCCACCGTCTCCAGCGACTTGCGCTCGGCCGACACGCCCAGCAGCAGTTCCACGCCCGCCGCGAGGATCATCAGGCCGGCGCCGACCAGGTACCCGATCAGGATCTGCCCCGGATCGCCGGTGGCGATCAGGCGGCCGAAGAACCATGGCGCCGCCACCCCGCCCAGCGCCGTGCCCAAGGCGTAGAACAGCGCGATCGCCGTCGCGCGCGCCTCCAGCGGGAAACTCTCGCTGACCGTCAGGTAGGCCGAACTGGCGGCGGCGGAGGCGAAGAAGAAGATGACGCTCCACGCCACCGTCTGCGTCACCGCCGTCAGCATGCCCTGCTGGAACAAGGCGCCCGTGATGATCAGCAGCACGCCCGACAGCGCGTAGGTGCCGGCGATCATCGGCTTGCGCCCCACCGTGTCGAACAGCGGCCCCAGCAGCAGCGGGCCGGTGAAGTTGCCCAGCGCGAAAGGCAGGATGTACCAGCCCACGGAACTGGCCGGCACGCCGTAGAACTTCGTCAGGATCAGCGCGTAGGTGAAGAAGATGGCGTTGTAGAAGAACGCCTGCGCCGTCATCAGCGTGAGGCCGAGGATGGAGCGCCGCCGGTAGTGCGTGAACAGCGCCCGCGCCACCGCCCACATGCCGGTGTCGCGCGACAGGTCCAGCGTGATCGGCCGCCCCGGCGGTGGCAACGGCGCGCCCGTCTCCGCCCGCACCCGCGATTCGATGCCTTCGACGATCCGCTCCGCCTCCACCACCCGGCCGCGGATCATCAGCCAGCGCGGACTTTCGGGCAGGAAGCTGCGCAGGAAGATGATAATGATCGCCAGCGCCCCGCCGATGCCGAAGGCGAAGCGCCAGCCCATGTCCGGCGGCAGCACGCCGGGTGCCAGCAGCACGATCGCCCCCACCGCCCCCAGCGCGGCACCGATCCAGAAGCTGCCGTTGATCCCCAGGTCCGTGCGGCCGCGGTAGCGGGCCGGGATCAGCTCCTGGATGGCGGAGTTGATGGCCGCGTACTCGCCGCCGATGCCGGCACCGGTCAGGAAGCGGAAGGCGGCGAAGCTCCAGAAATCCCAGGCGAAGGCGTTGGCGAAGGTCGCCGTGCCGTAGACGGCCAGCGTGACGTAGAACAGCGTCTTGCGCCCCAGCCGGTCGGTCAGGTAGCCGAAGAAGAGGGCACCCAGCACCGCGCCCAGGATGTAGGCGCTGCCGATCCCGCCGACCTGGGCTTCCGTGAAGCGCAGCGCCGGGCTTTCGGTCAGCGCCCCGGCGATGGCGCCGGCGATGGTCACCTCCAGCCCGTCGAGGATCCAGGTGATGCCCAGCGCCACCACGACCAGCCCGTGAAAGCGGCTCCACGGCAGCCGGTCGAGGCGCGCGGGAACGTCGGTCCGGATGTGATGGCTGTCCGGCCCGATTCGGCTCATCGGTCCTGCTGGTAGCCCTGGTGGGTGGTGTTCTGCTTGATGTCGCCCTGGCGGTCCTGCTCCTCCAGGTTTTGGGGCGGCGCGCGGTCCTGCGCCGCGTCGCCGCGGTTCTTCGCCTGCGCCCCGGCGCCCGGCCCCTTGGTGCTGCGGCCCGCGGGCGGCACCGGCGGCATCTTCGTGCTCATGAATCGGTCTCCTTGCGACGGATCGACCCACCGGCAACATGGCCGCCGCACGGACGGTTCCCGCCGTCCGCACGCCCGTTTTTCCAAGGTCACACCGATGTCACTTTTCCCGCCCGCCCGGCGCGGCATCGCAAGCACTTGGTAATGCCTAGCCATTAGTATTAAACCGTATGAAGATTTAGCGATTCCGGACGGCTCAGGTGGACCAGACCCGACAGCAGGCACTGCCCGGATTCCCCCGCCGTTTCCTCGATCTCGCGGGCGGCTACTGGTCGTGCGAGAAGAAGTGGCGGGTGCGGCTCCTGGCCCTGGCGTTGGCGGTGCTGACGGTCGGCCAGGTGTTCGTGCCGATCATGATCAACCTGTGGAGCGAGCGACTGTTCGACGCGCTGGAGCAGCGCTCGATGGACCGCTTCATGACCATGATCGTCGCGGTCTTCGGCATCATCGCCTTCAACATCGCCAACACGCTGGGCCACCTGTGGGTGAAGCGCAGGCTCCAGCTCGGCTGGCGCGAATGGCTGACGCGCAAGATCCTGGACGACTGGCTGACGCGCGGCCGGCAGCATCAGGTCAACTACCTGCCCGGCGACCACGACAACCCGGACGGCCGCATCGCCGAAGACATCCGCATCAGCACCGAATACGCCATCGACCTGGGCCTGTCGCTGACCTACTGCGTGCTGCTGCTGGTCAGCTTCACCAACATCCTGTGGATGCTTTCGGGCGCGCCCGAGGTGACGGTGGCCGGCATGACCTTCACGGTGCCCGGCTACCTGCTGTACATCGCACTGCTCTACGCCGCAGCCGGCACGACCATCGCGCTGGTGGTGGGGCAGCCGCTGGTGCGCGCGGTGAACCAGCGCCAGGGGTTCGAGGCGGACTTCCGCTTCGGCCTTGCCCATGTGCGCGAGAACGCGCAGCCCATCGCCCTGCTGCACGGCGAGTCGGGGGAGCGCGGGCGCCTCGGCGAGCTGTTCGCCGGCGTCAAGCGCGGCTGGCACCGGCAGACGCGCGCGCTGGCCAACATGATGGTCTTCAGCGCCTTCTATTCGGTGCTGTCCACCGCCTTCCCCATCCTGGTGGCGGCGCCCAGCTACATCTCCGGCGCCATCACGCTGGGCGTGCTGATGCAGACGGCGCAGGCCTTCCAGCAGACGGTGGCGGCGCTGTCCTGGCCCATCGACAACCTGCCCCGCGTCGCCGAGTGGAAGGCGTCCGTCGAACGCGTGCTGGGCCTGCAGGACGCGCTCCATCGCCTCGATCGCGAGGTCGGCGGCGAGGGCACCGCGCGCATCACCGTCGACCGCACGGACGCGGAGCACAGCCTGTCCTTCCAGAACGTCAGCATCACCGAACCGGACGGCCATCCCGTGATCGAGCGCTTCAGCGCCGAGGTGCGGCCCGGCGAGCGCGTGCTGATCGCCGGCGATCCGGGTGCCGCGATCCGGCTGTTCCGCGCCGTGGCACGCGTCTGGCCGTGGGGCAGCGGGCGCATCGCCCTGCCGGCCCACACCCGCGTCTTCTTCATGCCCGAGCGCCCGTATCTGCCGCACGGCACCCTGCGCGCGGCGCTCAGCTATCCGGCCGAGCCGGAGAAGGTGCACGACGACTGCGCCCGCGCCGCACTGGAGCGCGTCGGCCTGCGCCACCTGTGCGAGCGCCTGGACGACAGCGAGCATTGGGACGGCGTGCTGGCCGTGTCCGAGCAGCAGCGCCTTGGCTTCGCCCGCCTGCTGATCCGCCGCCCCGACTGGATCTTCGTGGAGGACGCCACCGACTCCCTCGATCCCGCGAGCGAGGAGGACATGATGCGCCTGCTGGACACCGAGTTCCGGCATGCCACCCTGCTGACCATTGGCAGCCACGCCGGGCTGGAGGCGCACCACAAGCGCAAGTTCGTCCTGGAACGCACCAACGGCGCCGTCCGCCTGCGCGAGGAAGCCTGCCGCCCGGCCCTGGAAATGGTGGATCCGCAGGTATAGGGGCCCGACGTTGGGTTTTCGCTGGCGCTCAACCCAACCTACCCACGCGTGCAGGCACCCGTAGGTTGGGTTGAGCGCAGCGAAAACCCAACGTCTTCAAACGCCCGCCTGCCCTCGGATGAAGTCCGCGTACCACCGCGCCGACGCCTTCGGCGTGCGCGCCTGCGTCTCGTAATCCACGTGCACGATGCCGAAGCGTGGCGCGTAGCCGCCGTTCCATTCGAAATTGTCGAGCAGCGACCACACGAAATAGCCGCGCACGTCGGCCCCCGCTATCACCGCCTCCCCCATCGCTGCGATGTAGGCCTGCAGGTAGTCGCGGCGCCGGGGGTCGTCCGTCCCCACCTCCGTCTTGCTGCCGAAGCCGTTCTCGGTGACGTAGACCGGCAGCTTGTAGCGCTTGCCCAGGTCCAGCAGCACGTCACGGAACGCCGTCGGGTCCATCGGCCAGCCGACATCGGTGCGCGGCATGTCGTCCGGCGCCGCCCCCCAGCCGCAGCCCCAGACGTTGCCGCCGTCCGGCTTCGAATACATGGGCGCGTAGTGATTGAGGCCGAACCAATCGATGGGGCGGCAGATGCGCGCCATGTCCCCCGCCCGCACGTACGGCTCGATCAGCGCCGCGATGCGCGGCGGGTAATGACCCAGCAGTTGCGCGTCGGGGAACGCGAGGTTCCACAGCTCGTCGAACAGCGCGGCGGATTCGCAATGCTCCGGGTTGGCCGGATCCTCCGGCCGGCAGGTCTGCACGCTGTGCACGGCGCCGATGGAGCCTCCGGGCACCAGGGCGCGCAGCACGTCCACGCCCGCGCCATGGGCAAGGTTCACGTGATGCATGGCCTTCAGGTGCTCCTGCCGGTCGGATATCCCCGGAGCGCCAGCCCCGAACGCGTAGGCGAACAGGGTGAAGACCGAAAACTCGTTGATGGTGGCCCAGTTCTTCACCCGGTCGCCGTAGCGTCGGGCGCAGACGGCGGCGTAATCGGCGAACCAGCCGGCCATGTCGCGGCTGGCCCAGCCGCCCAGGTCCTGGAGGGCCTGCGGCAGGTCCCAGTGGTACAGGCACAGCCACGGCTCGATCCCCGCCTCCAGCAGCGAATCGATCAGGCGGTCGTAGAAATCCAGCCCCGCCGCGTTCACCGCGCCGCGCCCGCGCGGCAGCACCCGCGGCCATGCCACCGAGAAGCGGTAGGCGTTCAGCCCCAGGCCGCGCATCAGCGCCACGTCCTCGCGGTACCGGTGATAGTGGTCGCAGGCGACGTCGCCGGTTTCGCCATTGTCCACGCGGTCCTTCATGCGGCACAGCGTGTCCCAGATGCTGGGCCCGCGCCCGTCCTCGTTCGCCGCCCCCTCGATCTGGTAGGCGGAGGTGGATGCCCCCCAGCGGAACCCCGGCGGGAACCTGAAATCCGAATGGCCGGTCATGACGCGTCCTCCGCACGGCAATTGGTCGCCATTATGCCCGTTCCACGGGCATCCTGCCAAAGGTAGTATCGCTCCACCCAGCCCCGGAGGACCCTATGCCCGACACCCCAGCCCCCCGTATGCCGCAGGACTTCGTGTGGGGCGTGTCGACCTCCGCCTACCAGGTGGAGGGTGCCGTGCGCGACGACGGCCGGGGCATGAGCATCTGGGACACGCGCTGCATCACCAAGGGCGGCATCGGCGACGGCAGCAACGCCGACGTGGCCTGCGACCATTACCACCGCTGGCCTGAGGACATCGCGCTGATGCGGGATATCGGCGTGGACGCCTACCGCTTCTCCGTGGCGTGGCCGCGCATCCAGCCGCGCGGGCGGGGTGCCGTGAACCAGAAAGGCTTCGACTTCTACGACCGCCTGATCGACGGCGTTCTGGAGGCGGGGATCGAGCCCTGGCTGTGCCTCTACCATTGGGACCTGCCGCAGGCCCTTCAGGACCTGGGCGGCTGGGCGAACCGCGACTGCGCGGGCTGGTACGCCGACTACGCCGCGCTGGTGGCGCGCCGCTACGGCGACCGGGTAAAGCGCTGGGTCACCTTCAACGAGTTCTCGGTCTTCACGCTCTTCGGCTACGCCATCCCGTGGGCCGCCCCCGGCATCACCGACCGCGAACAGCACCTGAAGGCCATCCACCACGTGAACCTCGCCCACGGGGCCGGCGTGGACGTGCTGCGCGCCCTGGTCCCCGGCGCCTCCATCGGCGCCATCCACAACCGCCAGCAGGTTCTGCCCGAGCACGGAAAGCCGGAGAACGCCGAGGCGGCGGCGTTGCTGGACGAGCACTGGAACCTCGCCTTCCCCGACCCACAGCTTCTGGGCCACTACCCGCCGCGCATTGCGGCCGCCATCGAGCCCTATGTGCAGGCCGGCGACATGGCGCGCATCTGCCGGCCCATCGACTGGTTCGGCCTCAACCACTACGGCCCGATCTTCGCCAAGGCCGACCCGTCCTGGACCTGGGGCTACGCCTGGGGCGACGCGCCGGCCGGGGCGCCCGATTACGGCGTCGGCTGGGCGATCTTCCCCGACGCCTTCCGCGACGAGCTGCTGGAGATCACCCGGCGCTACCGCATGCCCATCGTCATCACCGAGAACGGCTGCGGCGGCAGCGACGTGGTGGACGCGGATGGCGCGGTGAACGACCCGCACCGCATCGCCTACTTCCGCCTGTACATCGACCGCATGCGCGACGCCATGCGCCAGGGAGCGGACGTGCGCGGCTACTTCGTGTGGTCACTGCTGGACAACTTCGAATGGGGCACCGGCTACGGCACCCGCTTCGGCCTCGTCCACGTCGACTTCCAGACCCTGAAGCGCACGCCGAAGGCGTCGTCGCGCTGGTACGCGGATCTGATCAAGGCGGAGCGCGCGGTGCGCTAGCGGCGTTGGGTTTTCGGCTTTGGCCTCAGAGCCTGTGAGTTTTTATGGGTTGCGCCTTGGCGTCGGGTCTGATTCGCTTTTCCCGCGGGGATTTGGGAGGCGCGGATGTCGGGCAACGAGCTGTTCGAGGGGCTTGAGGATCAGCTTGCCCCCAAGCGCGCGCGGGAGGCCGGGGCGGCACGGGTCAGCACGCCGCAACGCGCCGAACCGTCCTGGGAGATGCTCGACCTGGATGCGCTGATCGCTCCCGACCACGCGGCGCGGCTGGTGTGGAGCTTCGTCGGCGGGCTGGACCTGGACGAGCTGTACGCCGCCATCCGCGTGCGCACCCACACCACCGGCCGCCCGGCCATCGACCCGGCGCTGCTGATGGCCTTGTGGCTGTACGCCACCGTCGACGGCGTGGGCAGCGCGCGCGAGATCGAGCGGCTGTGCAGCAGCGAGCACGCCTACCGCTGGCTGTGCGGCGGCGTGGGGGTGAACCATCACGCGCTCTCCGATTTCCGCACCGCGCATGAGGCGCTGCTCGACCGGTTGCTCACCGACAGCGTCACCGCCCTGGCCAGCGACGGCCTGATCACCCTGGAGCGTCTGGCCCAGGACGGCGTCAAGGTGCGCGCCAGCGCCGGGGCCGCCTCGTTCCGCCGCCGTGGCCGGCTGGACGCCTTGCGCGCCGAAGCGGGCGAGCGGGTGCGTCAGCTCAATGCGGATTCCGATGAAGCCGGCCGGGGATTCCGATCTGAAGGCGGTCCAGCGTTCCGGGCTGAAGCCGGTCCACGGTTCCGACGCGATATCGGCCATCGCGTGACGCCCGTCCCCGGGTCGCTTTGC